>Ga0209828_1001132_pt1 | contig 24709 bp, 16 predicted proteins | sample MaitaG_FD_187429 | JGI IMG/M metagenome (GOLD analysis project Ga0209828, IMG submission 187429) | Marine algal microbial communities from Maine, USA - Maine_Asex2 metaG (SPAdes) (version 2) | ecosystem: Host-associated > Algae > Red algae > Unclassified | place: Maine, USA | collected 2015-01-05
GCGCCCAAACAGGTAGGGGCTATAACGGTGGCTGTAATATTTAAATCACAAAGCGTAGATAGTTTATAAATACGTCCTTCACCAATTGCTGTAATGTATAATTCGCCATTTACATCTTCTCCAAATGCTGAATATTCATTTCTGTCTCCTTTTATATTTGGGGTCGTAACAAAACCGCAAGAACCTTGTCTAGTCATCCAAAATTGCCCTGAACAATAATCTGCAAAGATATAGTTACCCACAAGTGAAGGATATGCTTCCCCTCTATAAACGAATCCTCCGGTTACTGAACATCCCTCATTAAATGAACTGTTAGCATACACAAACACTGGGTAAGTATAATCCCCTGCATCGTCACAACCGCTAAAATTATACTGCTCAAATCCTTCGTAGCATCTCCAACCGTAGTTACGTCCGCCATCGCCCGGTACTTCAAAGTCTATTTCTTCCCATTCGTTTTGACCTACGTCACCTACCCATAGATCATGCGTCTCCTTATCAAAACTGAACCGCCAAGGATTTCTCCAACCATAGGACCATATCTCATCTTGTAAAGAAGTATCATCTAAAAAAGGATTATCCGCTGGAATATTGTAGGGCCCAGTGGCATCTATATCAAGTCGTAATATTTTTCCTAAATAAGATTGTCCATCCTGACCATTGTCCTGTGGATCACCACCTGATCCACCATCACCAAGTCCTATATATAAATAACCATCCGCGGGGCTAAATTTTAGGCTTCCTCCATTATGGTTTCCAAATGGCTGCGATGTAGTAAAGATTATTTTTTCTGAATTGGGATCTGCTATATCAGGATTCGTCGTTACTGAAAAACGAGATATAAATGTTGCGCCTGCTTCACCTGTATAATGCACAAAGAAAAATCCATTGTTTGCATAGTCTGGATGAAAAGCTAATCCTAGCAATCCACGTTCATTTGCCTGTGAATTAACTATAGGGTCAATGTCAAGGAAAGGAGCTGGATTTGTGGTGCCATCTGGATTTAATATCTGGATCGCGCCTCCTTTTTCAACTACAAACAGGCGTTCGTCACCTGCATGTGTAATATCTACTGGTAATTGGAATCCTGCAGCAAAGTTTTCTAGACGCAATTCTTGTGCGGGAAGGAATGAGAATTGGCTTGTTACGATAAGAATTATCCATATTAAACGCATAGTTTCAAATTTTAATTAAATGTACGAATGAAAAGGATTAAATATAGAGCGAAGGAATGAGATTATTGGATAATAAGGGTTTACACCTATGATGATTCGTAAAAGTTTGGCTTGAGAATAAATTCATTAAAAATTCTAACAAGGAAACTTATGAAAAAATTTAATATTATCTGACTGTGAACTAAGGGCCTCCCAACTTAAAAGCAATAGCGTGCTTATAGCTACTTGTAAAAAACATGTCTCTTTCTTCATCATATACAATATCATTATTGTATTGTGATTCATCATACTTACTTTCTCTATGTACTGTCTCTCCATTTAATGCATCGAGTATCATCACTGAGCCATAGCCCCATGAGGTAAATACGAGCAAATCTTCTTTTTCGTAATAGATCATATTGTCTGTACAGTTGGGACCTCCTTTGGGATTATTCCATATCAATTCTCCCGTTTCAGGATTCAGACAGGTAACATTTTCACCATTTTCATTGACATACAATCTATCATTATAAATCAAATGGTTTGTCTTAGTGAAAATAGAGAATGGACTATCATCTGATATAGAAGTTTTCCATAACAATTCACCAGTTATTATATCGAAGGCATACATATGCCAATCTCCACCCGTTATCACTATTCGATTATCATAAATAACAGCATTATGCAAAAGATTAGAACTAAAAAAATGTGAAATTGAATCTTTTCGCCATATCTCTTCTCCTGTTTCGTAATCAATCCTTATCAAATTTTGAACAGATTTTTCCGGCAGATCGTTCTCCCAAGGGTATTCATTAAAAATAATATTAACTCGCGAATTATCATCTATATAAAATGTAGGAGGATTTATCAATCCTTTATCAGTCTGATATACGATTTCATAATCCCCTGTTGAAGGGTTCAATTTATAAAATCTAGTACTTTGTGACTCGCTTCCTAATCCCCACACAGAACGAAAATAAAGATTGTTCTCAAACATATCAAACTTTACTCCTCTGGTCAAATTCATAGCTTTCAAATCTATTTCCCAAAGAGTTATTCTCGTATCTAGATCTATACCAACTATACCTCCACTACACATACCTATATAAATATTCTGAAAAACTATGCTTACATCAATTTCATCTTGGACTGCCCCACTATGAATATATTCCCAGTCTTTCTCCCCTGTTTCTTTGTTAAAAGCCATTAATGTCGGCGGAAAACCTATGTCCCCTCCAACTAAAACCCAATTCTCGTATTGCTGTGTATTGTCAGTACCAACAATTTCCTTATCAAAATCTATACGTGTAGCCCAAAGCATTTCAAATATGGTATCTTGCCCTCCTTGTGGAGGATCAGGCGGAAATGGACCTGATTCTCCACAAGCCCCAAAAAATAGGCTTATAAAAATTAATATACTATAAAAATTTATTGGTTTCATATTATCTAAATTCAGTATAAAAATAACCTTCCTCGCCTGCACCAAGACTTTGTTCAAAAATCTTTTTAACAGCTTCTTCCATATTACTATCATTTTTCATCTGCATGTGATTAGAGCCTTCCATAAACTCGGCATCATAATTCATACCTGGCCCATTCATAGCTGACTCTGCAAGAATAAAACCGTCCGATTCTTTTTGCGTTGTGTGAAGAACGAATCTTGGAAATTCACAATCATATGCAAAATCTGGATCACAATTATTATCAGAACCTACAAATATAGTACAGCGTCCATCAAACCAATCTTCATAATAATAGTTACAGCCTAATTCTACTAAATTTGTTTCTCTTGCTCCTATTATCTCCTGCCAGGTGTGATCCAGATTGTTAATCCAATCTACACCTTCTGCATATGCATCTTCAAGATCGTCAAAACCATTATAAATACAAATAACAAAAGGTGGAAATGGAACACCAAAGCAGTTTACAGACCATTGTTCATCCCAATAATTCATTTTTGTCACGTACCAATTAAGATCATCTTCAAATTCTGCAATTCCAATTTGATCTGTTATATCCGCTCCATATAATGGAAGTGTATTTATTGTATCATTCAGCGCACCTGTGAAACGAGGTGTTAACGTTCCATCGCTATGACCATCTTCCACTCCATAGAAGACGACATTATGTTGAGTTGGCATCGCAGATAGAGAAGCAACGGAATTGGTTGTTAGTTCTTCCTCTATCCCCGTTTTAGCGAAACTAAGTATTTGTGGAAGTACAATATCAACAGCTTTATCACAAGACCAATCTAAAATTTTCCCACTAATAAATCCTATACTCGCTATAACACTCCCTACTATAGGAATATTGTTGATTTTCTCTAAAGCTGGACCTGCACTAAGTTGATCACATGCAGCTAAGGCAATATCATGAACCATTTCAGGTTTATCAATAAGCGTATTCGCTGCAAATGCTCCTTGATGTGGTGTGCCAAATGTAATAAGTCCATTATAGAGTGGTATTTCTGTTGATGTTTCCTTTAGCTGCCCTAGTTCTCTTGCAATAAGTCCTCCCATACTATGAGCAATTATGAAATTTCGTTCAGTATTAGTGCTACCATTTATTACATTATTTATATCTATCTCAACATTCGCAGCAGATTCTAACAATGTACTTTGAGATGCATTATAATCAGGTCTTCTACTATTTACCTTAAATCTATCTTGCACATCGCTTCCGACTTTAACAAAACTCAATTCATTTCCCTGATATCCATGTAACCAAAAAACATTTCTATCTATCAGAGCACCTGGACAACCACTGGGGGGATTTCCTGGAGCGCAATGACATGCATCAGGACCATCAAGCACCCCATCTCCATCACTATCCAAGTCAAGGTAATTTGGAACACCATCATCGTCACAATCTCCAGTACCTTCTACAACATCTGGTATACCATCTCCATCACTATCCATTTTTATTATACTAGGTGGTTGTGTCACCATATCTATATTAATCTGATCACCGTGAACAAGATTAGTCTGGCATGTAGGTTGAACAAGGTATTGGTCCACACTTTGAAATTGTGCTTGAATAAGCTGAGTTGTAAATAATAATATTACTATATATCTTATCTTTTTCATTTCTCTATCGTTTAACAAATTTTGAAGAATAATTGTTTTTACCTTGTTGGTTCTTGACAATATATATTCCTGAAGGTAAATCACTTACATCTATTACGAATGAAGACTTATTTGCTTCAATTCGACGAAACATTAATATGTCCCCTTCTATACTCATCAATTGCATTTGTGATTCCAAATCAAATTCAGGTAAATCTATTTTTAATTTGTCGGTCACTGGGTTTGGATATAGTTTCAATTGTGGCAAATTTAAAAGTAGCTCTCCCTCGTCATTACTTCTCATTGAAACATTTTGTTGACTACAGCCATCGGAGTAGTTAGTGTAACATGTCTGTACAATTAAATCATAACAGTCACCATTATTAAATATTTTAGGGGTTGTCTTAACTATTTTGCTTATAAGATAAGAATCAAATTGTGCATCATATTGATAGTATGTTTTTATTGATTTTTTGACTGAAGCATTCTCAACCAGTTGCCTAACAAATATCTTATTATTAAGATCCCAGACCATATTGATTGACAAATTCCGAGCAATTATCATATTATTTTCTTTTGTAACTGTGTATCCATTGTTTTGCATTTCTTGTAGCACAGAATTTGTTGGATATGCAAAAGAATACTTCATGAGAAAACCATGAGAATCCATCATGGCATTCCACGATTGGTAAGTCTGATCTGCTTTTTTGGAATAAAGTTGTGACAAAAACCTTTCGCCAGTTCTGGCATCCTCTATATACTCTCCATGCTTAGTTTTTGAAATTAATCCACCGACCCAGCCATCAGTAATGTGATCACTTCGATTAGCAAAAAACGATTTAGTCCCAGTCCTATCACTTCTTATAGTTGACGGGTGATTATACCATTTGGGAAACATGTTTTCTTGAGAAATAAAGTGAATATCATGTATTGCATCTCCATTTTCCCCAAAATACTTGTGATGGTTTTTAACATAATGTTTTTTCTTAAACTTAAGTTTGTCAGAGATCGTTAATGTGGAAAGTTCTAAATCAGAAACAACTGAAATTACTGTTGTAACTTCTTCATCAAAGCATAAATTCCTAACATCTTGATGTTGTGCTTTTAAAGGAATAAAGTAAAGCAGACTCATAAAAATTGAAATCATGATGATATTAAATTTCATAATTATTTATTTTGCATTGATGTTCTACATTTTTTTAGGAGTTTTTGAACAATATCTTCTCCTGCTATTAAATATTGAGAACTCAAATAGAATTATAATTCATAGCTATATTTCGTTAACCATACCACTTGCGTACATGTAAAACAATTTTTATTTAAATCACTTAATGACTTTGCGTCATTTACTTTGTACGATGTAATTACATCTTCCGTATATGAATATTTAAATTCATAATCTTGTGGAAGTTCCATTTGTCCATATAACATACTAAGATGTACTGAACAAATAAGAATCAAACTGCTTGATAGCAGTTTGATCTTGATTTTCTTTAATTCTGGTTGCATAATTATTTTTGGTTTAGTTAGTAAAAAAGGGCTTGATCGATCTTGCACTCTATTATGTCAAAATATGCCTGAGGTAATCACACAATTGTATATTCATAGCATGAAGCTTCTAAAACCCTTAATTATCATCCTTATTCTAGCGGGTATATCCCCAAGTCTACTGATGAGCCAAGACGATGTAAGCTTTGAACTACAGATCTATCCTACAGGTATTATCCCAGGACTTCGTCTAGAGAAGAATTTTGCAAGAAAGAACGCAGCCCATATTCGTGTGGGAGCGCAGTTAATAAACCATTGGGGCTTCGGTGTTCAGGAAAGAGAGTGGGGATATGGGTATGGGACCACCTTTGGGTATAAACGGTTCTTTACTGAGAACTTTAAAGGATATTCTTTAGGTGTAAAGTGTGATCTCTGGCAGAATTTTATCTCATGGGAAAACAATAGTGATGCCCCATCTAAAACATCTGGAAAAACTAAAATTTATGTAATCCAACCCACCATGGAACTTGGCTATACATTCTTGAAAAATGAAAATCTAATAATCACTTCTACATGTGCCGTTGGATTTGAATGGAATGTAAAAACAGAGGGACAACCTACTGGAGAAGGTGCTATTATATTATTCGGTGTATTAATAGGCAATCGAAATTTCAGCTTGTAAGGTCTTTAGATTATGAAGTGCGCAAAAGAAATTTTCTTTTTAGATTTTAGCAAAAAAAAAGCAAAAATTTCTTCTTGCTCTTTTATTCTAATCAATTCCTTTCTTGGGGTTAGGTAACTGTAATTTCGTTGTTTTAAAAAATCCGAGGTTTCAATTCGTTCACTGCTATTACGTCTATTCATTGCACCTACCACATATAATTTCTGGAAAAGCCGCTTATTAACAAAACTTTCACTAAACAATACGACTCAATTGGGAGGAATACGCTTTTACTTCTAGTTTATTCTATAGAAAGCTGTTTTTAAATACGCGGATTCAGGAAAGCTGATAGGATGATCTGCATCATGGAAGCTTTTCTCTAAAAGGTTAAACCTTCTGCTTGATCGCGAGATCTGTTGTTCTACTAGGGCAAAAAATTCTTCGCGCTCCACCCTACTGGAACAAGAGGCCATAAGCAATACACCTTTCTTACTGACTAACTGCACACCGAGTTGCACTAATTCTGCATACTTCCTTTTCGCCGTTTCTACTTCTTGTTTGCGCTTTGCGAATGATGGTGGATCGATGATTACAATATCATATTTTGCCCCGCTTTTAATCAATGCTTGCATCGTTTCAAAGGCATCCCCACAGATTGTTTTATGTTTTGGGTTTTTGAAATTAAGGAGAACATTTTCTGATGCAAGTTGCAATGCATGTTTACTAATATCTAAACTGGACACTTCTGAAGCACCTCCAGAAAATGCATGTACAGAGAATCCTCCAGTATAGGAAAATATATCAAGTACTTTTTTTCCTTTTGCTAGTTTAGAAACTTTATTACGATTGTGCCTTTGATCTAAAAAATGGCCTGTCTTATGTCCCTTCCGCAAATTGGTTTTGAATTTTAAACCATATTCTAAGAACTCAATCTCCTCGGGTAGTTCTCCATGTAGCACGGTACCATCTATTATTGCAGTATTCCCTTTTGTTTGCTTTTGCACAAGGCGGCTTGTACGCAATAGTATACCTTTAAAATCACCTATCTTCATCAAACTTTCAAGAAACATTTTCAGATAAGGCAACCAGATTTCCGAGTAGACTTTCACTACCATATATTGCGCGTATCTATCAACGATTAAACCAGGAAATCCATCGTTTTCGCCATGTATTATTCGATATGCGTTTGTATATGTTTTTTCAAAGTGGGAGCGTTGCTCATTCGCAAGAGTTGTCTTTTCATCGAACCAAGTTTGATCAAGATTTACCGGTCCTGAATTCGATAAAATTTTTATACGAATAACAGAGGCAGGATCATACAATCCGACTGCTAGACGTTTATTTGTTTTTCTGTTAAAGATTATTGCAAGGTCTCCTGCCTTAGGGTCTTTAGATAGCTTCTCAATAGCTTGCTCAAAAACCCAGGGATGCCCAGATTTTATCTTACGTTCAGCTGCTGCTGAAACTTTTACTGCTATTCTATCTATTTCCAATTATCCTTTATAAAACATCCACTTACTCAATTCTCTAAAGCTCACCTTCTTGCCATACATAAGTATTCCGACCCTATATATTCTTCCTGCTACCCATGCAAAGAACACGCAGGTGAGAATAAGCAGAGCTATAGAAAGTAATACTTGCCAAATTGGAGGATCAAATGCGAGGCGAGCTGGCATAATAATCGGTGAGATTAATGGAATCATAGAACCAATGACCGCCATGTTCCCATTTGGATTTGTAATTACACCTTGCATCATCATGAATCCAATAATTATTGGAAGCATTACGGGCAACATAAGCGTTTGTCCTTCTTGCATATCATCACCGATAGCAGAACCTATCGCTGCAAATAACGCAGCATACATAAAGTAACCTCCAAAAAAGAACGCTAAGAAGGCAGGAATTATCATGAGCCAATTCATCGCCCTTACTTCTCTAAATATTTCGCTAATATCAAATCCATCCGCACCTTGTGTAGCCGCTGCCAATTGCTCCATCTGGTCTGCTTGCGGATCTCCTCCCATTATCGTTTGCGTTATCATCATTATAACAGGAATCAGTACGATCCAAATTGCAACCTGTGTCAACCCTACTAAACCTACTCCTAAGACTTTACCAAGCATCAGATAGAATGGTTTTACGGAGGAGATCATAACTTCAGAAATACGATTTATTTTTTCTTCCATCACACTACGCATCACCATCATGCCATAGACTAAGATTACCATGTACATGAGAAAACCCATTATTGTTCCGAACGCTGTTCCTAACATCATGGAGACTTTGCCATCTGATGCATCATCCGCAAGTGAACCATCTTCCATATCAATGGATGTCGCAAAGCTGTCGTAAACTTCCCTATCTACATTGGAGTTTTTGATCTTGTGATCTTTAAAAGCTGTCTCAATTCTTCTTTCTAGTGCCTCAATTGCCGCAATTCCAGGCTTCTCTTCTGCAAAATATTTTACCTCGTGCCTCTTACCGTTTAAATCCTTGAAAGGTGGAATATACACGGCTAAATCATATCCTTCTTTGATATAATTAATTTTCACAGTATCTAAGACTTCGTCCGTGAAGTCCATCACCATGCCTGTCTTCTTAATCTTTGCATTCTTAACAATACTAGAATCGTCTTTTATAAGGACGCGTTGATTGGCTTTTGACGAATTGACCCCTAAATAACCTGCACCTATCATAAGCGCAGCCATCCCTAGTGGTGTCAATAATGTTGCTAGAATAAATGATTTCTTTTTTACTCTGATCGAATACTCTCTCTTAATTATTAACCAAAGCTTATTCATATCTTGTTGTTTACGTTTTTAATGAAAATGTCATTGAGACTAGGAAGAATTTCTTGAAAGGAATTTATATGAATACCTTCAGTTATTAGAGAGTCTAAAAACTCATTGGAATCGTGTCCTGGTAAAACCCGAATTACTAAGCCCTTTTCATCATCCGACTCAATGGCAAAGCTATTTGTCTTTAAATGCGTTGGCAATGTACCATCAAACTCAATTCTATATTTATTTTCTTTAAACTTTTGTTTTACTGCATTCATCTCTCCTTCCAATACAAGTGCGCCATCATTAATTAAAACAATGTCTTTACATATCTCTTCCACTTGCTCCATTCTGTGTGTAGAAAAGATAATACTTGCACCTTCATCATTCATTCTAAATATTTCATCCTTGATTAGATTAGTATTCAATGGATCTAGACCCGTGAATGGTTCGTCTAGGATAAGGAGTTTTGGTTTATGAATTACAGTAGCAATGAACTGTATCTTTTGTTGCATTCCTTTAGAGAGTTCCTCGATGTTTTTGTTCCACCATGTTTCTGCATCAAATTTTTGCAACCAATGTTTTATGTCTCTCTTCGCGTCTTGTTTTGATAGACCGCGCAATTGAGCAAGGTACATAAGCTGGTCTCCCACCTTCATTTTTTTATATAACCCGCGTTCCTCTGGCAGGTAACCAATATCAAGGATCATATCTTGATTCAGGTTATGTCCGTTTAATTTTATTTCGCCCTGATCTAATCCCGTGATCATAGTTATCATTCGAATAAGAGAGGTTTTACCTGCACCATTGGGGCCTAATAAGCCAAAGATACTTCCCTGAGGGACATCAAAGCTTATATCATTTACGGCAGTATGGTTTTGGTATGTCTTAGTGACATTTCGTAGTGAGAGTACATTCATATTATATTTGGTATTTCGTGCGGTTTAAATATATGTTTCAAACTACACTTTTTGTTTATTTCTCTTAATATTCATTTATTCTTGCTTAGAAACGTAAGAATTTCTATTTAAAGCTTCAAAAACTCGATAAAATCAACTTGGAGGCTAAAAATCTTAACATATCTTTAAACAAGCTTTTGTTAACGACAAGAAAGTAATCGCGTCTTAATAAAGTTGAAACAATACTATTTATTGAATTAAACCAACAAAAATGAGGTCCAAACTACTTACTTTCATCCTACTAGGCATATTTTTTTCTACAGAAGCCCAGGTTACGGAAGACATTGTGCGTATGAGCCAAGGAGAGCATAATGCATATATTGTTACAATGGAGGGGGCAGATAGAAAAATGGTTGAAAAGACATGGAAGACATATTTGAAAGAGTATGGCAAGGTCAAACATGATAAGAAGTCTAAAGAGTATTATACGGAAGAAACGGATATACCATTTATAACAAGATCTGAAGACCTGCAAATATTTCTGAAGTATGAAGAGCGCAGGGATCAAACGACAGGTTACTTTTTCTTTTATGATGGAAGTGGTTTTCTTAACGATAGTGACTATCCTGAAGAAGCTTTACAGGCAGAAAAGTTTGTAGAGGAGTATTATTATGAAGTGGAGAAATATGTGATCAATGAATATCTAGAAGAAGAGGAGAAAAAACTAGAAAAGCTAGAAAAGAGTTTGAATAAATTAGAGGGAAAACATCGAGATTATGAAAATGACATCGAAAAGTATGAGAAAAAGATAGTAGAGGCTGAGGAGAACATAGAGAAAAATCTCAAAGAGCAGGACGATCAGCGGTATGCTATCGAGAAGCAAAGACAACAGGTAGAACAAGTGATCGAAAACTTAAACTCTGTCGGTAAAAATTAATATCATATTATAGTTAACTATATATGTTGAAATCCTAACAGCCGGTGCATAATTGCATCGGCTATTTTATTCAACATACACATTCACATATAGAAATTACATATATATTATTTTCGCAATGTGAGTATTAAGTTTTGTTATAGGAATAAATTACTGTTTAGTAATCAGCTTTTTCTGAAAGTCCATAACTAAATAATTGCATCTCTAGTATCATATTAGTAATTTTGACCATACATATTCTGTATACTTAAAAACCTCCATACAAAGGTTATCCACAGTTTATCAGTCTATACTAACAAAAGGGCTTTTTAGCAACACGCTCATCTGGATGCTAACATCGGATAATTGAGTAGCTTTACCCTTGATTCATTTTTATAATATGTTCGCCCAATAGCTATGCCAGATTCCAGAAATTTTAAAGATCAAAAAGAACCTTACCTCAAGAAATTATCATCTGATAAGGAAGGAGATATGATCTATGGAAGAGTGCAGCCTCAGGCAAGAGACTTAGAGGAGGCAGTTCTGGGTGCCATCATGTTAGATAAGGATGCTCTCCCAACTGTAATAGAAATTCTTAGAAAAGAAAGTTTTTACTATACACCTCATCAGATCATATACAATGAGATGTTGGGAATTTTTGAGAAAACGCAGCCAATTGATATTCTTACAATTCATGAAGCACTCAAAAAGTCAGGGGAATTAGAAAAAGCAGGTGGGATTAACTACTTGATGGATCTGACTAATAAAGTCGCATCTGCGGCCAACATAGAATACCATTCTCGTATTATCGTTCAAAAGTACATTCAGAGAGAGCTTATTCGTATTTCAAACACCACAATCAAAGAAGCATTTGAGGATACTAAAGATGTGCTTGAGCTTTTAGATGAAGCAGAGCAGAATCTTTACGAGATAACAGATAAGAATATGAACACAGGTTTCGAATCTGTGAGTGCGATTATCTCCAAGGTCCAAAAAGAAATAGAAACTATCTCTCAAAAAGGAGATGGTCTCACAGGAGTTACAACTGGATTTAAAGAACTAGACAAAATCACCAACGGCTGGCAAAAGTCGGATCTTATCATAATTGCGGCAAGACCCGGTATGGGAAAAACAGCGTTTACCCTTTCCCTCGCCAAGAATGCTGCAGAGCAACAAATTCCAATTGCTATTTTCTCTCTGGAGATGGCAGATACCCAATTAGTACAAAGACTTATTTCCATGGACTCTGAGATTAACTCTCGTAGTCTTAGAAATGGAAAACTGGAAGCGGAGGAATGGCCTCGACTAAACAACTCGGTAGAAAAACTATCAAACTTACCTATCTATATTGACGATACACCTGCCATCAATATTTTTGAATTGCGTGCAAAGTGTCGACGTCTTAAAAACAACCACAACATTCAACTCGTGGTAATTGATTACTTGCAGTTAATGACTGCGGCTCCGAATCAAAGCAAAGGAAACAGGGAGCAAGAGATCTCGTCCATCTCAAGAGCACTCAAGAGTTTAGCAAAGGAAATGAAGATTCCTGTAATTGCACTTTCGCAGTTGAGTAGAGCCGTGGAAACTAGAACGGGTGACAAGAGACCACAGCTTTCGGATTTGAGGGAATCAGGAGCAATCGAGCAGGATGCGGACATTGTTACTTTTATCTATAGACCTGACTATTATGGCTTGGATGGCGATGAAATGGAAGCTGCACCACAAGATGAAGCTGAGATTATTATCCAAAAACATAGGAATGGTGCTTTGGGTACTGTTAAACTGCGCTTTATCCCACACTTTGTAAAATTTGTGGATGCGATAGATTCTGGATTTTCTGACTTCAGTGTAGACCCTTCTAATCCTTTCGGCACAGGCGGTACTAACAGTTTTATTACGCGGCCCTCTAGTATTAATGATAATGACGATCAGGAGATAGAGTTTTAGGCCTCCCATAAGTGAGTAAAACGAATCCATGTATTGAAAATGAGATGAAAAATCAATATTCACTATATATTGAATATTGATTGGCAGGTACATAAACTAGTCAAAATAGAATAAGACCTAATCTATATTAGATGGCACAATCACAGCAAGATAAGATAAAGGTAGGCGAAAATTACATCAGCATTTTGGATCGTAATGGAGACATCACAGAAATTCAGGAGCAATACTTTACTGGAATAGACCAAGTTGAATCTCTAAATATTTACGCCCCAAATCTAAAATGCATTCCGGAATCCTTGAATCGCATTTTAGTAACTAAGTCAGCAGAAATTGGGAAATCAAAATTAAAACATCTACCAGCAGGTGTATTGCAAGGCTCAGTGGAACGCTTAAAAATTTCCAATGGTCAATTACGCATAGATCAAAGTTTTAGTCAACTTAAACATCTTAAATCATTAGCACTTTACGGATTTTATGGGAAGAAATGGCCAGTTGTCTTAAGCACGATTCCTCAGCTAGAGTCATTGGAACTCACTGAACCCATTGGGAAGAAATTGTCACATGATATCTTAATTGAAGAAATTGCCAATATTACACAACTAAAAAACTTAGAGCTTCGATTTAGTCTAAACTTAAACATCATTGGGGATTCTCTAAGAAAGATGAACTTTCTAAATCACTTCAAATTTTACTTCTATCACCAAGGTGATGGATGGGTAAATCTTGCTCTACTTGATGAGGTTAAATTGGGGCATTTCGAAAATCACGAAGAATATCAATCATTTGTAAGAGGCAAAAAATTTTCAAATGAGATTCTCAAAGAAATTTATGCAGTGTATTCTAAGAAACTCGGATATTTAAGTTCCAAGAATCCCAACTTACTTATAGAAAAGGAAAAGGAAGGATTAATATCTACCTTGAATTTCACCTATCGTCCAAGCAATCAGATAAAATCGCAGTGCAAAGAATTTCTATCGCATTTGGATTTTTCAGCAAAAAATGACCCTAGACAGGCCACCCATATCCTAAGCGCTAAGTCTGAATTAAAAGATGTTATCCATTTATTCGAAAACAATTTACTATGGTCTACGGAGGATCACCTAAAAAAACTTATAGAATTTAAAACAAATCCTTGGCTTTTGGAGGAGAATTCTGATGATGCGCAAGAACAATTATTCAATCTACTTGCCAGCAATCAAACTGAAAATTTATTATTGGCAATGGAAATCATGGAGGGCGGTGGTGCTACGGAAGATTTGATTAGTATGTTGGCGGTACTTATGATGGCGCATCCAGATAAAGGTGTACAGAAATCTTCAGAAAAATTATTTAAAAAAATTGGCCCAAGCAGCACTTATGAATATCTAAAGTCAAGCAAAATAAGTCTACGCCGATCCGGAAATACACTAGCAAAGCTTAATAATTTATTTAATCAGGACATTGGCCTAAATGAAATCACTTTTAGAATTTACCATGGTTTAATTGCTGGAGATAACCCTACTGTTAAAGACACGCATTCATCTATATTAACATTCAAAGATTACACTTTTAAAAAACCCATAAATGAGATCATCAAGCACTTCAATCAAATAAAAACCTTGTCGCTTGAAAATGCTAAAAACTTTGATGCCCCGACCAGTCTTAAGAATATCACTTTACTCGACAATTTGAAAATTTTAAATCTTTCAAAGACTAAAATTATTCTTGATAAGAACGCGAGATTTCCAAAAAGTTTATCTGAATTAAACCTATCAAGTTGTACAATAGAAGATGTTAGTATATTGACAAATCTGTCCGAGTTAACTGAGCTTAATGTTACTGGTACACACATTAAGAATTGGTCATTCTTAGAATCCTTCTCAAATCTTAAGACTTTAGTAGCCGCCAGGAATAAAATTAAAGAAATAACAGAACCTATCATTAAGCACTCGAGCATTCGATCTCTAGATCTTAGTTATAATAGTCTGACTACAGCAGATGTACTATTTCCGAACTACTATACTTATTTAAATCTAAATAACAATAAATTAGAGGGACTTAGTGCACAGGTAACAAATATTGCTGGACTGGAATCGCTCCATCTTCGTGCGAATGGATTAAATTCAAGTTTTGTGCGAAACATTCCTGTGGATCAATCAAATTATATCAGTGAGTTAGATCTTTCAAATAATGATATAGATCAATTCAAACTTGAAACTGGACAATTAAGTACACTCCGAAATCTTGATATTTCTAAAAACAAATTATCAGAACTTGACCCAAGTGTATTCCTTTACACCCAAGTCAGTACCTTGAATATTTCTCATAATGAAATTAGAGAAATCCCATGGCAAATTACGATGCGCTCGCCGTTTAGGCGACTCAATTTTAGTCATAACAAAATAGAAAAACTGGAAGCTTTTATTAACGATCTAAAAGTGGGAAATTTCAGCTTAAATCACAATGAGATCTCTGCAGTATCTCCTGCTATTGTAAGAATAGCTGGTGATTATTCAAGAATTTATTGGAATATGCATTCTAATCCTGTAAGCCACAGATTCTAATTACATTTTTGACAGAATTAGTTTACCAATTGCAGGTATGGCATAGAGTCGCTTAAGATCTGGTCTTTTAGAATTTACAAGATCATGTGCCATGGACAATCTGAGATCATTTGGCATAATGTCTAACAAAATAAATTCTTTCAAATTATTAAACATCTCATCACTTAGTTTCTCTTCCATAAAAATGACATAGTTTGTCACTCTTGTTAAGATAACGGACAGGATGTCCAAGCGTTTAGGTGTTTTATTTATTAGGGCATTTAATTTCCCTCTGATTAATTTGAAGTCAGAAGTATGCAAAATTTCTTTTGCAGGAATAATCTTATTGAGGTCCATATTCACAAAGGTCACAAAGGCAACCGCAGATTCTTTATCCAGACATCCCTCAGCTAATAATTTTACTAAATCCAATTCTGAAGATAAGTTGGTAATAGAGGCAATGGTATTAAAAAATTGGACTAAAGACCTCGGTGTTGTTCTTTGACTATTTACTATCTCTGGATAAGTAAGAACAAAAGAAATTCCTCTTGAATCTATGTGTGCTTTCTCTGCCCATTTAGCCCACTCCTTTACATCATACTCCATTGTTACATGCAGCATTCTGGTAAGGATCGCATCATCCATCGATGTAACAGAGTAGTCTCCCCCATCTGGATTAGCCGTCATAACTATCATCCATTTATCTGGTAATTTCCAACTGACCAATTCATTATTTTGGAGTAATTGCATAATACCTCTGAGTATTCTATCGTCGGCTCTGTTTACATCATCAATAAGAAGTATACCTGGACCTTCTTCTGTGGGGACCCAGTCGGGTGCTATGTAACTAGTTTTATTTTCCTCAAGATTTACATTAGGCATACCTAATAAATCTCCCATCTCTTCAAATTGGGCCGGGGCGATGTATCTAAAATCACATCCATTCTCATGCGCAAATTCTTTAACAAGTTGTGTTTTACCAATACCGTGCATTCCCCATAGACATAGGGGTGTTGCCCTTTTGGTGCTTTCTAATTGGACCTTGAGGTGCGATAAAAATTGGGAGATCTGGCCTGCATTAGTTTTAGCTCCGTAGGTAATATAATTGAATTGTTGATCTTTGCTCATGAATTAAAATTTTGCTTTTCTACCAGGGAATTCTTTGAATTGTGGATTGTCCTTAGAAATACCATTTTCAGTAAATATCCACAACATAGGATTTCTAGATTTTATTTCGGGAATCGGTGCAAATCCATCAGTAAAATAAACAATTGCATCTGGGTTATAGGCTTCGTTTGCATATTGAATTGGCGGGTTAAAATTTGTTCCCCCTCTTCCATGTGCAAATGCAGGGGCCACCCCCTTATAGTCAAACGTATTTGAAATTTTAGTATCACATTCGACTACTCTCACTTGGGCTCCATTCTTCCAAATATGATAAATCTCGCCGAAAAATTTTTCAATGTCTTGTACTGAAACACTACCTGAGGTATCTACTGCAACCAAGAGCTTTTTCATTTTTCTCACTTTGATCCCTGGAAAGGTACCATATCTTTTGGATCGACGCTTCATTGTGTTTTTAATTTTGGTCTTCGCACTACTCTCAGAAAACAATTTGAGCACCTTCTTCCAATTGACCAGAGGTAATTCTTTTACATTTATACTATCCAACATTTCTCTTACCTGTCCCGGAAGTGAGCCATATGATTTCGCGGAAGTTTTAGACTGACCAAGGACGAGTAGATTATCCAATATACTTTCTGTAAGTGACTTATCCGACGAGGTCAGAACCTTAAACGTGTCCCACAAGATATGTCTGTCTAAACCATGGGTATCTCTTTTAATACTGTCTAAGTTCTTTTTTGCTTTTGTTCCATCATATTGATTGTTCTCATTCTTTTTCAAATCCATGAGAGTCCGATAATAATAACCCCAAGATCTTTCTGGCTCTAGTTTAAGTTCTGGAAAGGTGCTCAAGAAAATAGATTGGTCTGGCAAATTTTCTTTTAAGACAAATTGATTCACCACTATATCCATTGCAATATTAGCGATGTGTTTGTCTTTGTGCTTTAAGTCTGCTAGTGTATGCTTCAATACAATATGTAAAATCTCATGTTTTACCACACCATATCTGTGATGCGGCTGCGTCAGATTATTGTCCCAAAAGTGTTTATTGACGTAGATAACGTGGTTAAAATCTTTGAGTCCTACTGCGAGTGTTTGCAGCCTATGATCAGGTTCAACTATTTCTTTATTTAGACAGGCAAATATGTGTGAATAGAAAGGTTCTTTAAGCAGTATTTTTATACTTACCCGAGTTAATTCTTCTAATATTCTTGCTTTATTTTGCATTTACGCTCTCGGTATTTTCTTCTTGTCTATTTCAAGTATTTTTTCTTTAACTGCTGGCAATTGATATGCATACAGACTCACGTTATTAAATTTTGACAGATCTGCTGGAGAGGGCAATTTGGTATCATTGGACTCAACATGTATTCCAAAATTTGTCTTAACTCCAAATATGTGCAAAGGAACTTCTTCCAATACTTTAGACTGAATTCCTATAGTTTCAATTGAATCTAAATTCACATTTGGAATTTGTTTGATTGGATTATTATTTAAAACCAAGCTTACAATCGGCTGGTTAAAAAGGAAGTCAGGGATTGCATCTAGTTTATTGTCAGATAACTCTAAGCGATTAATTTTTTTTGTAGTACTTTCTAGATTTGACTTAGGCCCTTTAAACAGTTTACTGAACAAGGATTTCTTACTACTTGTTCCTCCTATACTAGTAATTTTATTTTTTGACGCAGCAATATTTATTTGAGACCATGTATGCTGTCCTTTGGTTTCAAATAGTGATCTGGGGAGAGAAGAGAGTTCATTTTCAGAAAAATTTACTCTGTCAATACTCATCGACCCTTTGAATGTATCAGGTATTGAAGTAAGCAAATTTTTAGGAAGCGATATATCTCTAAGCTTGGAAAAAACCGAGAAGTTACAGTCAATGCGTTCTAGATTACTCTCAACAATTTGAAGATGTTCCAAGCTCACTAAAGATTCAATATCAGAATTGATTGTGTTATTTGGAATATTGCATTTATTTAAGTTGAAGTTCTTCAGCTTAGTCAATGCTTTAATTCCGTCTAGGGTATCTATATCACATTTTGTAAAAACCAATCTCTCAAGATTTGGGAAAAGCGATAAATTTGTGCAATTTTTCAATTCTACATTTGTCAACGCAAGATGTGTTACTTCACTGACCTCTCTTTCTAACTCATTTAGGTCCATATAACTTCGTGTCTGCCAATTGCCCAAGGTAAGACTCTTCATCCCTTCAAAATTAATCAGCTTTGTGGGGGTCGATGAAAATCCAATATTCATAGTCAAATTCTCCAGAGGATTATTCTTAATATGCCCATAAATTTCCTGATGTGAGATGCTCAATGTACTCGTAATGCTAAGATATTTCACGTGGTTTATATCCTTGAACGAATCTGTCAATAGCACACCTTCTAGAGTACCTAATTTTAGATGTTGTAATACTCGAGGCTCTAGTTTATTTTCTGGATGAAAATACTTCGTTACCTGCCAGGCTAAAATAAAGGCTGCCACATCAATGTCATCATGCGTGAGTAGTGTGCCAAATCTAGACAGTTCAATTTGCTTCTTAAATCCATCTTTCCAAACTTTTTTAATATGCGCTTGTAAGTCTGAACTTGCGTATTTTCTAAATAGGTTTCTTGCAGATTTTCTAAGGTTTACATCTTTGGCAAATAGGTGAATTGCCATCAAATAGCTATTTAATTTTTTAGTTGCCCCTCCCCCTGATATAAGTTCAACGATTAAAGGAAGTTGATTATCTTCTTTTGACTTCATAAGGTTAGTAATCTGAGCAATGAGCTCTTCGTTGACTTCTTCCATAAGGTAAGGCGTATCCTCCTTTAGCTCCATGGCTTTTAAATAATCTTCAAGAATATAATTATAATCCCCTACTATTTCTAAATCAAAATCCTCTTTCAATTTAGGTGTAATAAATATATCTGTAACATCTGCTGTCATTTTCTTGGCAATCTTGGCACCCCTCTCACTTAACTTATTACGTAATTCTGTAAGTGTTCCAGAAGATGGAGAACTTGCCACATAGATTACTTTACCCTCTAATGAATCACTTTTTTCAAACGGGCTTGGGTATTTTTTACTCAGTGCTTCGTATGATTTGAGTTTGAGCATATACGCCAGCTCATGGTGTGGTTCAGTTATTTCATTTTTTATGTTATCAATTATCTCATCCAACTGGCTTACATAAGTGCCATACCGGTTTAGCTTTAATACACCTTTGGGAAAGTTAAGATAACTTGGTGGCAATTTATTCATAAACTTTCTGTCGATCCGTATTTCTAGATTGAATTCTTGGAGGGATTTAAACACCATTAAAGACGCATCGCTGATGTGGGTACTGCTGACACAATGCAATTTTTCTAAGGCAGGCAAACCATTTGCTACCTCCGCTAACTGGTTAATGTCAAGTAAATGAGAGTAGTAAAAATAGAGTTCTTTTATTTTCTTTAGCCTTGAAATATTTTTAAAAAATGAGCTAAGATCTAATTGCTGAATCGAATTTAAGTTTATAATCTCTAAGTTTTTGTTCTGATAAAATACTTCAGGAAAAGCAAATGGCTTTAGAATCCGATTAAATGTAATTTGTTTAATGTTGGGCATATCCAAAGTCGCCTTGAACGCATCCTCTGTAGGTTCTTCTATATGCCATACACTTAAACCTTTTAGTCCTTTTGCTTTGACAGGGTCAAGTTTGACTCCATTGTTTTGAAAATTAAATGTCTCTAGATGATGCATATCATATATCCAATCACCCAACTCTGTCAAACTGTTATTTGATGCCACCCTCAGGTTTTTAAGATTCGGAATTTTTCCAATACACTCAGGTAGAGTTTTAATATCTGTGCTATACAAAGTCAAAGATTCCAAAGATGCACAATTGGCAATTCTATCTGAGATAGAAAAGTCTGATTTATTTCCTATTCTAAAGTTTTTAATGAATTGACACTTTCCTATGCTATCAGGAATTTCTATAAGGTCCGTATTTTTATAAATTGCAAAATCAGCATTTCTAAATTCCGTGTAACTTTCAAGTCCGCCTAGTATTGGGAGGGTCTGGTGTATATCAAAAGGATTACCATTAATTCTTAGTGTTTTTAGTTTCAACTTTCCAAAACTCTCTGGTAGGTATTTTATTTTATTACGTGAGATATCCAGTTCTTCTACCTGCTGAAGCAAACCAATATTAGCAGGCAATTCTTCAAGACCAATATTTGAAAGATCTAATTTCTTCAAATGTTTTGCTTTCGATAATACACTGATATACTGCTCTAAGTCCGCTTTCTTCGCCGGATAAAACGTGATTTGTTCTAAGGGCAAATCAGAAAAACTATCGGGTAGGTTTAGGATACTGTTTTTGCTTATATTTAGTCGCTTAAGGTTCTTTAAATTTCCAAGCCTCGGAGACAATTCTGTTAAACCGCAGGTTGCAAGATTAAGTTCTTCTAGATTTGTAAGATCGTAAATAAGGTCCGGCACCTTCTTAATCCTGTTAAACTGCAAATTCAGATATCTCAAATCTTTGAACTCACTGAAGTAGTCAGGAATCTTTTTAAGACTATTATTTCTTAGGTTGAGGACTTTTAATTTTTTAAGCTTAGAGAAGGAATCGGGTAAGGCCTTCAATCCATTACTCCAAAGATTGAGCACTTCCAATTTATCTAATAGGCCTATGCTTTCATCCAAGACTCCTTTTTCATGTTTTATAAGTCCAAGTCCATGCACGTTCCCCAGTTCAGCTAGTTGTTTGAACGCTGATGAATGATCCAGAGTTTTGTTATAACTCAAATCAAACTCAACCCTTTTAATATGGCTTACATTGTTAATATTGGGAGGGAGGTTGACCAATTTTTTTCTTCTAAGATGAAATCTGACATTGTCGTGCTTACATTTCTTGGCTCTCCTGAGGTCTGAGATAATCTCAAGATTTTCGCCTGGGAGCATGGATTGGAATTGCATGTGTTGGTTAGTTTATTTCAATTGATAAATATATTAATTATAGACCAATTAAATCATACTTTAATAATTGTTTTCTGAGTACTTTTGCAGTATAATGACCGAAAAAAAATCTCCAAAGAAAAATGCGCTTTTCCCAATGCGTCTCAATAAATATCTAGCGCATTCTGGAGTATGTTCTCGGAGAAAAGCGGCGGAATTAGTCAAAGATGGTCTTGTTTTTTATAATGGCAAAGTAGAACGAAATCCCGCAATTCTTGTATCGCGTACTGACAAAGTAAAATATAAAGGGAAAATTGTCAAACCAAGTAGGAATTACATTTACCTCCTTCTTAATAAACCAAAGAATACGATTACAACCATGTCAGACGAAAAAGGTAGAAAAACAGTCTGGGACATTGTGGAATCCAAAGTACAAGATCGTATCTACCCAGTAGGTCGACTTGACAGAAACACAACTGGTCTGCTGCTGCTTACCAACGATGGCAGTTTAACGAAACGACTTTCTCATCCTAGATATAAGGTCAAAAAAATCTATCATGCGAGCTTAGACAAACCTCTAAAATCCGAAGATATGAGGAAAATAGAAAAGGGTCTAACGCTAGAAGATGGACCAGTGCAGGTGGACAGCATAGAATATGTATCAGACTCGCCAAAAACGGAGGTAGGAATTACTATACATTTAGGTAAGAATCGTATTGTGCGTAGAATTTTTGAATCATTGGGTTATGAGGTTATAAAACTGGACCGAGTGTATTTCGGTGGTTTAACAAAAAAAGATTTGCCGCGCGGATGGAGTCGTTTTCTTAGTAAGCAGGAAGTTATTATGCTAAAGCACTTTTCATAGTTAATTTCCTTTCGCAACTTTCAAGCGATTTGTCAAAAATATAGATATAATTATTACTACAATACTCACATAGGCTACGTAGTTGTAGTTCCTAATTTCCCCTGTATCTGTTATAAAAACAATAGTGCCCGCGAGAAATGATGCTAAGGCAATTGCAAGTTGTTGCAATGCAGATTTCAAACTCATAAAACTCCCTCGGTTTTCTGGGGTAGGTGCCGCAGTGATTAAAGTGTTAGGCGCTATAAAACGACCGCTTCCAAAAATAAAAAATAGACTGGTTGCAATCAAAGCAATATACAAAGCTGACTCAGGCAAATGCGTAATTAAAATAGTGGGTATAAAAGATAGAACACAAACAGATATAAATATTTTCATGACCCCATACTTATCTACCATTTTCCCAATAAATGGAGCCGTAAATACAGTAAGTATGCCGCCAATTAGAAAAATGTATTTTATCTCTTCCTGCTCTAAACCCACATTGCGAATCATATAAGGCGTGATAAACGGGATTATAAGAAAATGACCTAAGACTAGTATCATTCCGGTTATAAGAGCATTAATCTGATTCTTATCGCTAATAATTAAACCGATTGTATCTAAAGGTTTCCTTTTTCTATCTACGCTTTCAAAATGATTAGTCATAGAAGGAAAAATAAAAAATATCAAAATACTAATCGCCATACCTGTTCCCCCTAGCACATAAAAAGGAAATCTCCAACCGTGTAAATCTGCAAGCAATAATCCAAAAGGGACACCTATAGCCGATGCCGCTGAAAATGCTGTCATCACAATTCCCATTGCCCATCCCCTTTCTTTAAATTTAAATAGATCTGCGACTATGGACAGAACTATTGCTCCAAGTACCCCTCCAAAAAGGCCTGTAAAAAAACGATAACCTAGCAGTTGGATATATGTTGAAGACATGGCACATAAAAAAGACCCTACTGCAAATCCTCCATATGAAATTTGTAATGCAAGTTTTCTGTCAAAAAAATCCAAAAAAAGCATACCCACCATACCGGCAAGAAAAGCTGCAAATGCATATGCAGATACAAGAAAGCTATATTCTTGCGTATCGATTTTAAATTCTGAGATGAAGATATCACCTAGGGGCATAATAAGCATAGTCCCAACAATATTGGTAGCATGTATAGTAGCTAAAAGATATAGAATTGTATTCCTTTTCAGTTGTCTCTAAATAAGCGGTGTAAGTTACAATTATTCAAGCACATAGAATTAGTAGAAATTCATTACATTAGAAAAGACTTACATAATCATGAAAGATCGCTTACTTGCTCTCGATATTTTTAGAGGATTAACAATTGCATTTATGATCTTGGTTAATACACCAGGCAGCTGGTCTTATGTCTATGGACCATTGAGACATGCTGAATGGGATGGCTGCACACCTACTGATTTAGTTTTTCCTTTTTTCATTTTTATTGTGGGTGTTTCCATGAGTTACTCATTTAACAAATATCAAGCGGGAGATAGATCAAAATGGATAGCGAAAATTTTAAAGCGGACGGCGATTATATTTTCGATTGGCATTGCATTAAATTGGTTCCCGTACTACAGTAAGCATATTTCTGAATTAAGAATATTTGGAGTATTACAAAGGATTGCCCTCGCATATGGTGGTGCAGCACTTTTAGTCGTCTTCTTAAGAAATAAATCTTTGCTAAAGGGCACCTTCTTAATCTTATTACTTGGATATTGGCTACTTCTTCTTTTGCTTGGTGGTGATGACCCCTTAAGCTTGTCAAACAATTTGGTACGGAAAGTAGACGTATTCCTCTTTGGGGAAAATCATTTATATGGCGGTTATGGAATGCCGTTTGACCCTGAAGGTTTGCTCAGTTCAATTCCCTCAATTGCTACTGCTTTACTAGGATATTTTGTGGGAAAAGAAATCCAAAAACAGAATGACTTAAATCTTCTTACTAAACGACTCGTCGGTTTTGGCTTTCTATTCATTGCTGTTGCTACCGCATGGCATCTTTTAGGCTTCCCTATAAACAAACCGATCTGGTCAAGTTCATATGTTTTATTCTCTGGAGGAATTGCGATGTCATTATTAGGTCTATTGCTTTGGATACTTGACATTAAGAAATGGACTTCTTGGGCGACCCCATTTAAAGCCTTTGGACTAAACCCACTAGTCAGTTATATTCTTTCTGGACTATTCGTTAAAACGTCCTTTCTCATAAAAATTGATGGCATAAATTTATACAGTTGGTTTTATACTAATATTTTTCAGAATCTTCTTGGAAATTATCCAGGAAGTCTAGCATTTGCTATTTCATATGTGTGTTTTATTTGGATATTTGCTTGGCTGCTATATCGTAA
>Ga0209828_1001134_pt1 | contig 24700 bp, 24 predicted proteins | sample MaitaG_FD_187429 | JGI IMG/M metagenome (GOLD analysis project Ga0209828, IMG submission 187429) | Marine algal microbial communities from Maine, USA - Maine_Asex2 metaG (SPAdes) (version 2) | ecosystem: Host-associated > Algae > Red algae > Unclassified | place: Maine, USA | collected 2015-01-05
TTTAAGAATAAGTATAAATAAACTAAATTTTTTGCCACTACCATTTATAACTGCTTGCCATTCTAAGAATTGCACTAAGGAATTTTTTTAAAAATAAACCCTTACAAACGGTGCCCATGCATTTGCAGTAATACTTTTATTTTCGTCGTAAAGCACATCGTATCGTACACCAATAGTTACATTTCTAGTGCGATAACCAGCACCAATAAAGAATGAAGGTATCCAGTAATTATCATCCATACGTTTTGGATCATCAAAGTTTCTACTTACATGATTTTGTTCAAACTCTCCAGATAATTGTATTGCTGGAATAGGATTGTATAAACTAATAATACCTGCACCTAAAATAGTAGATTTCGCAAAATTTTTCTGGCTTAAATACGTTCCATTTAATGTAACACCTAAAGAAAATTGAGAATTGAAATCGTAAATTGCACTTGGAGCAAGCGTGGCACTAAAAATGTTATTTCCTGTACTCAAACCTATACCGCCTCCAAATCTTACATTTTTCCAGAAATCGCTTTTTTGATTATCGTCTTGAGCAGAAATAGAATAAAAACTAAGCATACAAATAACGAGTAATATAACGATTTTTAGTGTTGAATGTAATTTTAAACCCATAGTATAATTATTTAGATTATAAAGAAAGAGATAAATATAGTAAAAGCTACGCTATTTTTGAAGAAAGTTGTATTTTTGATAGAAATTTTGTTGAAGCTAAAAACGACTTAAACCAAATAATGGATAAATATTCCTTTTTAAACGCAGCACATACAGCATATTTTGCTGATTTATACAAACAATACCAAACTAATCCTGATTCTGTAGAACCAAGTTGGAGAGCCTTTTTTCAAGGCTACGACTTTGGTAGCGAAAATTATGGTATAGATGGAGAGGTGGTAGAAGGCGTTTCTACTCAAATCCCAGAACATGTACAAAAGGAATTTCAGGTGGTTAAATTAATAGATGGCTATAGAAATCGAGGTCATTTGTTTACAAAAACCAATCCTGTACGAGATCGAAGAAAATACGAACCAACATTAGAATTGGAGAATTTTGGCTTATCGCAAGCAGATTTATTTACTGTTTTTAATGCTGGAGAAATTTTAGGTATTGGTGCGCAGTCGCTTCAAGAAATTGTAAAACACTTAGAAAGCATTTATTGCGATTCTATTGGTGTTGAATATATGTACATAAGAAAACCTGAAGAAATTGAATGGATCCAAAATAAGCTTAATATTAACGTTAATCAACCACAGTTTTCAAAAGATGAAAAAAAACATATTCTTAAAAAGCTTAATGAAGCTGTTTCTTTCGAAAACTTCTTGCATACAAAGTATGTTGGGCAAAAACGTTTCTCTCTAGAAGGAGGAGAAGCTTTAATACCAGCGTTGGATGCCATGATTGAAAAGGCAGCAAAACTTGGTGTTGAAGAATTTGTAATGGGAATGGCACATAGAGGACGTTTAAGTACCTTAACAAATATTTTTGGTAAAAGCGCAAAAGATATCTTTAGCGAATTCGATGGTAAAGATTACGAAGAAAAAGTGTTTGATGGTGATGTAAAATACCATTTAGGGTGGACTAGCCATAGAGCATCAGACTCTGGAAAAAACATTAAACTTAGTATTGCTCCAAATCCATCTCACTTAGAAACTGTTGGTGCAGTAGTTGGTGGTATTGTTAGAGCAAAACAAGATGAGTTTTATACAAACAATTTTAGTAAAGTTTTACCAATAATTGTGCATGGAGATGCAGCTATTGCAGGTCAAGGTTTGGTTTACGAACTTGTACAAATGGCGAAATTAGATGGTTATAAAACCAATGGCACCATACACATTGTAGTAAATAACCAAGTAGGTTTTACTACAAATTATTTAGACGCAAGATCAAGTACATACTGTACAGATGTTGGTAAAGTAACCTTATCTCCAGTTTTACACGTTAATGCAGACGATGCGGAAGCAGTTGTACATGCTGCATTATTTGCCTTAGATTTTAGAATGAATTTTAAGCGCGATGTATTTATAGATATGTTAGGCTATAGAAAATATGGACATAATGAAGGAGACGAGCCACGCTTTACACAACCAAAATTATATAAAGCTATAGCAAAACACGCCAACCCAAGAAATATTTATGCCGATAAGTTAATGGCAGAAGGAGTTATCGATAAAGGGCATGTTAAACAACTAGAGAAAGCATACAAAGATAGTCTTGAAGAAAAATTAGATGCTTCAAGAAAAGAAGATAAAACAGTTATTACCCAATTTATGGAATCTACATGGGAGAATTACACTCGCGTAGATGAAAATGAAATGATGAAAACCATTAATACAACTGTATCTAAAAAGAGTTTAGCAGAAATTACAAAGGTCATCTCAAATTTACCAGAAGATAAAAAGTTTATTCGTAAAATTGAAAGGCTCATCCAATCTCGACAAACCATGTTCGATGAGAACCAATTAGATTGGGCAATGGCAGAACATTTAGCGTATGGATCTTTACTAACAGAAGGCTATAATGTTAGAATCTCTGGTCAGGATGTAGAACGTGGTACATTTTCTCATAGACATGCAGTAGTAAAGGTTGAAGACAGCGAAGAGGAAATAATTTTACACAATAATATTAGCGAAGACCAAGGTCAATTTTATATTTACAACTCATTATTATCAGAATATGGTGTTGTAGGTTTCGACTATGGTTATGCTATGGCAAGCCCAAAAACATTAACCATTTGGGAAGCACAATTTGGAGATTTTAGTAATGGTGCACAGATTATGTTAGACCAATATATTTCGGCTGGAGAAGATAAGTGGAAAACACAAAATGGTTTAGTAATGTTATTGCCTCATGGTTACGAAGGTCAAGGTGCAGAACACTCATCAGCAAGAATGGAGCGTTATTTACAATTATGTGCAAAAGATAATATGTACGTTGCAGACTGTACAACACCTGCAAACTTTTTTCATTTGTTAAGACGACAAATGTTAGTAAACTTTAGAAAACCTCTTATAGTTTTTACACCAAAAAGTTTATTACGTCACCCTAAGTGCGTTTCTACTGTTAATGACTTTGCAAACGGAAGCTTTAAAATGGTTATCGACGATGATAAAGTAGAGGCTAAAAATGTAAAAACACTGGTGTTTTTAACTGGTAAATTTTATTATGATTTAGATGAAGCACGAGAAATCTTAGACAGAAAAGACATTGCTTTTATAAGAATAGAACAGCTGTTCCCACTACCATTTAAAGAAATTAGAGAAGCACTTAAAAAATATAATAAAGCAACAGATGTTGTTTGGGCACAAGAAGAACCGCGTAACATGGGCGCATACAGTTATATGCTAATGCACTTACCAGAAACCAAAACATTTAGAGCGGCATCGCGTCGTGCCTATGGTGCACCCGCTGCAGGAAGTAGCACGCGTTCTAAAAAAAGACACCAAGAGGTTATAGACTTTGTGTTCGATAAAACAAAAAATAATCAACGTTAAACATTTTATATTATGAAAAAAATAATAATAGTAATTGCATTCTTAACTTTCGGATTAACTTATGCTCAAAATAATAGAGCAGAATCTAAAATAATCTCGCAATTCCAAACAGCATTCAATGCGTCTAATTATAAAGCAATTTATAATATGTATTCTAAAAGCAAACAGAATACTACAACTACAGAAGATATTAAAGTATTTTTTGAAAGAGTAAAAAATAGTAAAGGTGATATTGTATCTCTAACATTTAGTAATACAGATGAGAATTACAGTATTTACAAAGCTGTATTTTCTAAAACAACAGGTGAAGTGGTTGTAAAATTAAATAATAAGGGTAAAGCAGATATCTTAAGTACCAGAAGCACCCAAAGATAAAATATATAACAGATATAAAATTACATTACGATGATTTTAGAAATGAAAGTACCTTCGCCAGGCGAATCTATTACAGAAGTTGAAATAGCAGAATGGTTAGTTGCAGATGGTGATTATGTAGAAAAAGATCAAGCTATCGCAGAAGTAGATAGCGATAAAGCTACTTTAGAATTACCAGCTGAAGCCAGTGGAACCATTACTTTAAAAGCCCAAGAAGGAGATGCTGTTAATGTTGGCGAAGTGGTTTGTTTAATTGATACTGAAGGTGAAGCACCAGCACCATCAACTTTTGAAGGTGGTGATGAAGGCGGAACATCTAAGGCAGAAAAAGTAGATTTAATGGAAGATATGGATGCTGCCTCAAAAAAGGCTAAAGGTGAGAACCATAAAAAAGCACCAAATCCAGCAAATAAAACATACGCCTCTGGAGTAGCTAGTCCTGCTGCAAAAAAGATTTTGGCTGAAAAAGATATGAATGCTTCATCTGTTTCTGGTACAGGAAAAGATGGTAGAATTACCAAAGAAGATGCCGTAAAAGCAGTACCTTCCATGGGTACACCTACTGGTGGAAATCGTGGTTCTACAAATTCTAAAATGTCTATGCTACGCCGTAAAGTAGCAGAGCGTTTAGTAGAAGCAAAAAATACAACAGCTATGCTAACTACTTTTAACGAAGTAGATATGTCCTCTATATTCGAACTTAGAAAAGAATACAAAGAAACCTTTAAAGCCAAGCACGGCGTAAGTTTAGGTTTTATGTCTTTCTTCTCTTTAGCAGTTGTAAGAGCATTACAATTGTATCCAGCAGTTAATTCTATGATTGATGGAAAGGAAATGAAAACCTTTGATTTTGTAGATATTAGTATCGCAGTTTCTGGACCAAAAGGACTAATGGTTCCTGTAATAAGAAATACAGAAAATTTATCTTTTAGAGGTATAGAATCTGAAGTAAAACGTTTAGCACTTAGAGCAAGAGACGGACAAATAACTGTAGATGAAATGACTGGTGGAACGTTTACAATCACCAATGGTGGTGTGTTTGGTTCTATGCTATCTACTCCAATTATTAATCCACCTCAAAGTGGTATTTTAGGCATGCATAATATTATTGAAAGACCAATAGCTTTTAATGGAGAGGTTGTAATACATCCAATGATGTATGTTGCACTGTCTTACGATCATAGAATTATTGATGGTAAGGAAAGCGTAGGCTTCTTAGTAGCCATTAAGGAAGCGTTAGAAAACCCAATAGATTTATTAATGAATAATGACGTAAAAAAAGCTTTAGAACTTTAAAAAGTTTTAGATTTATATAAATACAGAAAGCACAACTTAAAAAAGTTGTGCTTTCTGTATTAATGTTAGAGAATATTTATTTTCAATTTATAAAAATAACAATAAGCTCTATAGACATTACAATTCCTTTAATAACAATAACTCCCGTAAAACATTAATTATTTTTTCATAATTAACTTTGTTTAATAGTAAAATTCTGTACCGTTTATAATACAGAGTTTTTTTAATTAATTTTCCCTTAAAAATAATTAGTGATTTTTGAGTTATACCTTTAGCTTCTGTTTTATTTAATTTTGATAGACTGGTTTTGTCGTTACTATTATAGTAATTGTTTTATAAAAAATACTGTGCTTGAATTGGGAACGATTTATTCTAAAGCAGAACTCATTAAAGCATGCCTAAATATGCCATTTGCTAACATGAGTTGATATTGCTCTCAGCCATGACTTAACCTGCGTAACTATGATGTGTAATTGTTTAAAATTTGCATCATTATTACTATATATCTGTTCAATATCGTATTTTTCCTTTAAAGGTAAGTATTCTCTCCATTTATTGGTTATTATTTTAGCAGTGGTATTTATGTGTTCTTCAAATATTTGGGTTAACGATTTTGCAGAATAGTCATCAATAGACTTTATGTAAACTCTTTTTACCTTATTGTAATACGTCAATTCTACTGCTATTACTGCCTTTTTCATTTTTGAATCATACCCTCTTCTTTTCCCCTACTGCAAACGCGTCAACATGCATTAATGTTTCTAAAAGATGTTTTTGACTACTTTGCACTAACCTGCGCACTTTCGTATAAAATATAAGGCCGTACCGTGTTGAATGCTAAAACGTTTCATAATTTGAATACTCGAAATGCTTTTACTACTGGTACTCATCTTAAAGGCAATAAAAAAGCTTTTTGTAAACCAAATTTAACCTTGTGAAACAATGTATTTGCTGTCGCACTTTCCACATAATAACATAAATAGCAATGGTAATTATAAACTAACTTTTAACAACTTTTTCTGTGCCCACATTTACTGCAAGTAAAACCATCCTGGCATTTTATTTTGGCTAAATAAGCCTTACAAGCTTAATCTTTGGGTAGTTTTTTTTATAAAGTTTAGTATATTTTGTCCCTCAATTTGCTGCATTTACAATGTTTTTAAGGTATTAATACACGGAAATTAAATGACTAACTCAATAAATGAATTTGCGGTAAGAATAGGAAAGAAAATAAAAATAATTGAAACTGAAGAAATATTTTTTTTTATAGTGAAAACTATGCTAGATATTTAAGGAGTAATAATTCTAACTATATAATAAACGCTACCTTATTTGTTTTAAAAGATAAGTTAAATTCAAAGCACTTTTTTTAGAGTCAATAGAAAATTTATTATTAAGAGACAAGCAATTGAAAATGTAATGTCTTATAAAAATAGTAGATTTAAAATCGAATTAAAAAAAACAATATCGCTAAAATAATTGTAAGTCGAGAGCGATCAAAGATTTTTAAAAATTGGATAGATTACTAATCTATTTTCTTCCAAAATCGGCTGGTATTTCTCCCCAAGCTTTAGTTTCCCATTTTACAATAGTGGTTTTATAGTCGTTTTCTTTTAGCCAAGTAATAGCACGTTCTACTAAATCGTAAACAGGTTTGTTTTTTGTATTACGCTCTAATTTACTGTTGCATGTTTTTTTGCGAACCCAACTCATGGCAGTTCTAGAATCTGTATAAATAATACGATCACTATCATGCTTTTTTAAAAAACTTAATCCATGAACTAGAGCTAAAAACTCTCCAATATTATTTGTACCTTCAGCAAAAGGGCCTTGAATAAATAGCTGTTTTTTAGATTTTGTATCTACACCTCGATATTCCATAATTCCAGGATTTCCACTAGATGCAGCATCTACAGAAATAGAATTGTAGTTAGGTTTACCTATTTTTTTAAGTTGCTCGGCAGATAATTCGCTTTTAAAGCTTTTATTTTTGCCAATATAATCGAAATAATTTCCTTTCAAAGCTACTTTTGCAGCATCGAAAGTGGCGAAAGATTTGTATTGTGCACCTTCGTAGTCTTTTATTTGCGCTTTACAATCGCCCCAATTATCAAAAACTCCTGTATGGTGTCCTTTCCATACTGTGTAGTATTTTTTTTTCTTTTTACTCATTTAAAATCTTTTCAACCACTTCAGGAAAATACTTCATCTCCAATTCATGAATTTTAGCAGCTAAATCTTCAGCAGAATCTGATGCTTTTACCTCACATTTTGCCTGAAAAATAATGTCTCCTTTATCATAATGTTCATTTACGTAATGAATTGTTATGCCAGTTTCAGTTTCTTTTTCATTTACAACAGCTTCATGAACATACATACCATACATGCCTTTTCCTCCAAATTTTGGGAGCAAAGCTGGATGCACATTTATTACTTTATTAGGGAAATGGTTAAGGATATTTTTAGGGAATTTCCAGAGAAAACCAGCCAGAACAATTAGATCTGGTTTGCTAGATCTTAAGATATTTAGCACATCTTCTGTCTCTGTAAATGCTATTTTATTAAATGATAAGGCACTAATTTTCAGTTTTTTACAACGCTCCAAAACTTTGGCACGTGGATTGTTAGTTAATACTTGAATAACAGACACATTGCCGCTATTTTGAAAAAACCTTATTAAATTTTCAGCATTACTTCCGCTTCCGGACGCAAAAATTACTACACGTTTCATTTTCTAGAATTCAATGTTAAATCTTCAAACAAAAAAAAGAATAATTATTAACAATTATTGGCTAAAATTGATTTACTTTAATTTAAATTATTAACTTTCTAAGTCTTTTTTTATAGAAAGATGGGTTTTAAAATAAAGTTTTTTATTTTTGCCACTTAATTAAACCTAAAAACACATTAAAATTATGTCAGACATTGCATCAAGAGTAAAAGCGATAATCGTAGACAAATTAGGAGTTGACGAAAACGAAGTTGTAACAGAAGCTAGCTTCACAAACGACTTAGGAGCAGATTCGTTAGACACTGTTGAATTAATTATGGAATTTGAAAAAGAATTCGATATCCAAATTCCAGACGACCAAGCAGAAAACATTGCAACAGTTGGTCAAGCTGTATCATATATTGAAGCTGCAAAATAAGCACTAATATTTATGGAACTTAAGCGAGTTGTAGTTACAGGTCTTGGAGCACTTACACCTATAGGTAATACCAAAGATGAATATTGGGATGCCTTATTAAAAGGTAAAAGTGGCGCTGCGCCTATAACTTATTTTGATACTGAAAAGTTTAAAACAAAATTCGCTTGTGAGTTAAAAAACTTTGTCGCAACCGATTTTCTAGATAGAAAAGAGGCGCGAAAAATGGACAGGTTCACGCAGTACGCAATGGTCGCATCTGATGAGGCCATTGCGAACGCGAACCTAAATTTAGATACCATCAACAAACTTAGAGTTGGTGTAATCTGGGGAGCAGGAATTGGAGGTTTAGAAACCTTTCAAAACGAAGTACTAAACTTTGCCGCTGGAGATGGAACACCAAGATTTAATCCATTCTTTATCCCAAAAATGATTGCAGATATTGCACCAGGAAACATATCTATTAAAAATGGATTTATGGGTCCTAATTACACAACCGTATCTGCTTGCGCATCATCTGCTAACGCAATGATAGATGCCTTAAATTATATTCGTTTGGGACATTGCGATGTTATAGTTACCGGTGGAAGTGAAGCCGCAGTAACTATTGCAGGAATGGGTGGTTTTAATGCCATGCACGCTTTATCCACAAGAAATGAAAGCCCAGAAACAGCCTCAAGACCTTTTGATGCCACAAGAGATGGCTTTGTATTGGGAGAAGGTGCAGGAGCAATTATTCTTGAAGAATATGAACATGCAAAAGCAAGAGGCGCAAAAATTTATGCTGAAGTATTAGGTGGCGGAATGTCGTCTGATGCTTACCACATGACAGCTCCACATCCAGAAGGAATTGGCGTTATTGCTGTTATGAAAAATTGTTTGGAAAACGCTGGTTTAAAAGCCAAAGACGTAGACCATATTAACACACACGGCACATCAACACCGCTTGGTGATGTTGCCGAACTTAAAGCGATTTCAGAGGTTTTTGGCGATCACGCTAAAAACATCAATATAAATTCTACAAAGTCAATGACTGGTCACTTATTGGGTGCGGCAGGTGCTATTGAGTCTATTGCATCAATACTAGCAATGGAACATGGTATTGTGCCACCAACAATTAACCACGAAAACGTTGACCAAAACATAGATCCTAATCTAAACTTAACATTAAACCAACCTCAAAAGCGCGAAATTAAAGTAGCTATGAGTAATACCTTTGGTTTTGGTGGACATAATGCTTGCGTGTTATTTAAAAAGTTAGACTAAATCTTTTAATGAAAAGAATTCGTAACATATTCTCAAAATCGAAGGAAAACACAGAAACCTTTTTTACTACTATTTCAGAAATTATAGGCTACAGGCCAAAAACCATTAACCACTTTAAAACAGCTTTTACGCACCGTTCTATGAATATGAAGAACGGAAAAGGAAATACTATAAATTACGAACGTTTAGAGTTTTTGGGTGATGCCATGCTTAGCGCAGTAATTGCACATCATTTATATATTAAAGTGCCAAGTGGAGACGAAGGTTACCTAACAAAAATGCGTTCTAAAATAGTAAGTCGAAAACACTTAAATGAACTTGGCCGCGATTTAAAATTAATAGACCTTGTAGAAAGTAAAATACCAAAAGGTCAATTTGGTGAAAATATTCATGGTAATTTATTCGAATCTTTAGTAGGTGCTATTTACTTAGACGGCAATTATAAAGCTTGTGAAAAATTTATTTATAAACGTGTAATCACTCCTTTTGTAGATATCGAGCAATTGGAAGGTAAAGTTATTAGTTATAAATCTTTATTAATCGAATGGTGCCAAAAGGAAAAAAAGACTTTCAACTATAATGTTTATGAAGACACTGGAAATGATAATATTCGTCATTTTTCCGTAAAACTATCAATAGACAAGAAAATAATTTCTAAAGCTAGAGCTACTTCAAAAAAAAAGGCAGAAGAAAAAGCATCAAAACGCGCCTTTTTTGTGTTTCAAAATCAGATTTCAAAAGCCTTTTTATAGGTTTCATTCCTTTTTCAAATTAAATAATAAAACTTTATAAACTACAACGTTTTCGTAGTTGTATCTTGTTAAGATTCAATAAAATTAGACGCTTCGAAACAATTTATATACTATATTTACATATATGTCAAAACTTCAATAGTATTAATGTGGCAATTAAAAAACTTATATTAAACGATTTTTTAGAAGAAGAAAACTTCTCACTAATTGGTATTCATTGCACTATTGAAGATTATCGGTTAGCCTATATGCTCAATAAAACCTTAGAATTAAAGTTAGTGAGGCAAGACAATGATATAGATAATAACAATAATAAAACAGCTTTTTCTATTTTCGAATGGAAAGATAATACACAATTTAAAACTTGGAATTTAGTATCTAATGTTTGTAGATTAATTACAAATCAAATAGATAATACTATAGATTCGTTATTTAGTTTTAATCCAACGGTAACCAAAACGCATTATTTGGTATCAGAATTTAGCAAAGCAAATTATTTACTAAAAACCAATAATGAGTTTCATTCTAAAAAAGAAAAACTCATTTTAGAAAAAATACTCAAAATAGATCAAGTAATTACAGCTTACACTATACCATATAATGGCTTAAAATCTAAAGATCAACTAATATTTAATTAATGTTAAAAAGAAAAAAAACCAAAATAGTAGCGACCCTAGGTCCAGCTACAAGTTCCAAAAAAGTATTAAAAGGCATGTTAGACGCAGGCGCTAATGTGTTTAGAATTAATTTTTCTCACGCAGATTATAATGATGTAAAAGAGCGCGTACAGATGATTCGTGAATTAAACGACGAGTTTGGTTACAATGCTTCAATTCTTGCAGATTTACAAGGCCCTAAATTACGCGTAGGCATCATGAAAGGCGATGTTTTTGTAAAGCCAGGAGACGAAATTATTTTTGCCACTGGAGAACGTTTTGAAGGTACAAAAGAGCGTGTTTACATGACTTACGATAAATTTCCACAAGACGCTAAAAAAGGAGAACGCATACTTTTAGACGATGGAAAATTACATTTTGAAGTTATTTCAACAGACGGAAAATCTGAAGTAAAAGCCAGAGTTATCCAAGGCGGACCTTTAAAATCTAAAAAAGGTGTTAACCTTCCAAACACAAACATTTCTCAGCCAGCTTTAACCGAAAAAGACATCGCAGATGCAAAATATGCTTGCGAATTAAAAGTAGATTGGATGGCATTATCTTTCGTGCGTCATGCCGAAGATCTAATGGTATTACAAGAATTAATTAAAGAACATAGCGACCATAAAATTCCAATTATTGCTAAAATTGAAAAACCTGAAGGTGTTGCAAACATCGATAAAATTGTTGCATACTGCGATGGTTTAATGGTTGCACGAGGCGACTTAGGAGTAGAAATACCAGCAGAAGATGTGCCGCTAGTACAAAAGCAACTTGTATTACGCGCAAAACGCGCAAGAATACCAGTAATTATTGCCACACAAATGATGGAAACCATGATCGACAGCCTAACACCAACGCGTGCTGAGGTTAACGACGTAGCAAACTCTGTAATGGATGGAGCAGACGCAGTTATGCTATCTGGGGAAACCAGTGTTGGTAAATATCCAGTACAAGTAATCAAGCAAATGGCAAGTATTATTCGTAGTGTTGAGGATAGCGATTTAATTAACGTACCACACGAGCCACCAACTGTTAGAACCAAGCGTTACATAACAAAATCTATTTGTTACCACGCAGCACACATGGCAAACGAGATAGATGCTAAAGGGATCTCTACACTTACAAACAGTGGTTATACAGCATTTCAAATTTCGGCATGGAGACCAAAATCGCATATATTAGTATTTACCTCTAACAAGCGTATTTTAACGCAACTTAATCTTCTTTGGGGAGTTAAAGCCTTCTTTTACGATAAATTTGTAAGTACAGACGAAACCATAGAAGACGTAAATAAAATGTCGCAGGATTTAGGTTACCTAGAAAAAGGAGATATGCTTGTTAGCTTAGCAGCTATGCCAATTCAAGAAAAAGGAATGGTGAATACGTTAAGGATTACGGAAATTTAGTAGTTATATATACCGCAGCAAATAATCTCTTTTTGGGCGTTTGCAAGCAACGCGCTTTCCGCTATATCTTTTTTAAGAAAAATAAAAAAGGATGCCGCATCAATCGCTAACGCAGACTAAGGATAGTGAATTAAATTAAAATCAATTACAATTTTGTAGTTGGTTTTTTTATTTTGTTACTCCGTATCCGTAACCGTCCCTCCTTAAATTCAATCTAGTTATAACAATTTAGTTATCTAATGCCCTATTTTTTCGTGTATTTATATATTGGAAAGAGCGCATATTTAGAGATTTCAGAATCGTTGTTAGAATTAAATCAATTACAATTAAAGCAGAAAAGTTTAAGATCTGGAAAGCGTATAAATGTTTTATAGATATTAAAACGGGAGGCTTTGATACTCGCTAAAAACTTGCCGACTATTCGGTACACATCATAACAATGGAAATTGTTGGTAAATTACAAAACAGGTGGTATTGTCTCGATGCTAACTGATATGCCTAAGAATTAGGAATCAAAAACTACAAGCGTTGAAATTCATAAAGGTCTTAAATAGAGGGTAAATGACCCGAATAATCCATTTTTAGGATATTGGGATGCCCAACAATGGGTCTTTAAGCAATATGGTATAGCAGTAAAATATCAGCGTATTGGTGAGTATATGATACAACATTTCATTACAAACCCAAAGAATTTAAAATCGTAGTCATTGATAATGCAGGATTTCATTCTACAAAAAAACATTGAGACTCCAGATAATATATCTTCTAAGAATTCTACTATATAATCTATAATTGAATTTGTGCGAAAAAATATGGCAGTATATCAAAAATAGATTTTAAAAATCAACGTTTTAAATCAATGAAGCAGCTTAAAGAATGATTACATAATACTGTTAACCAAATTCAAGAACAGAAAATAAAATCAATTACTGGGAATCACCATTATTTAAATGCATTTAATAGCTAAATTGCTATAATAGTACATTTATTTATATTGGTTAATGCCTTATTAAATTTAGGCATTTTTTTATAATTTACTTTATTCACTTTAGGCATAACATTTGTTATATTTACACAAATACTTTTTATGCGATTACTTTTTATAATATGTCTTTTATTTAGTCTCAATTCGTTTTCTCAGGATGATATTGTAGCACGAGAATATTTTAAAAATGGCGAATTTGAAAAAGCTTTAATATCTTACCAGAAACTATATTCTAAAAATATAAAAAATAGAAATTACTTAAGTTGGTTAGTAAAAACACACCAACAATTAGAGCAATACAAAGAGGCTGAAACCTTACTCTTAAAATATTTAAATATTGTAAATTATCCTCCAGCACTTATAGAATTAGGCTATAATTACAAGCTCCAAAAAGACACTATAAATTCTAACCTTTATTTTAAAAAAGCACTAGCTGAAATAGATTTAAACCCAAATTATGCTGGAATAATTGGTCGTGCTTTTGAAGACTTATCACTACTAGATCAAGCTATCGAATCTTACGATAAAGCCATGATTGCTAAACCAGAATTAAATTTTAATATGCAATTGGCTCGTATTTACGGAGAGCAAGGTAGTATTGAAAAAATGTTTAAAAGCTACATTAATTTTTCTGAAATTGATGATGCATATATTAACACCATAAAAAGAGAATTTAGCACCTTTATAAGTGAAAATAAAGAAAACCAAAACAATATTATTTTAAGAAAAATACTTTTAAAGAAAATTCAAACAGCTCCAAACTTACAGTGGAATGATATGTTGAGCTGGTTATTTATACAACAAAAAGATTATAAAAAAGCATTTACTCAAGAAAAGGCTATTTATAAAAGACAAATGGAATCTTTAGATCGTGTAGAAGAATTAGCAGATATTGCTTACACACAAAAACAACCAGAGGTTGCTAAAGAGATATTTCAATTTATTATAGACAATACTCAAGATATTGATATTAAAATAAATGGGCATTACAATCTTTTAAAAATTAGAACAGAACAAGCAACTAAAAAGGATTATAAAACCATAAACGAAGATTATTTAAGCCTAATAGAAACTTTTGGAAAAACTGTAAGAACAGTAGATTTACAAATTGCTTACGCTCACTTTCTAGCGTTTTATTTCGACCAGAAAAATGAAGCAATAGCCTTTTTAAAAGACAGTCTAGAGCTTGGTGTTGGTAATTACCAATTAGCAAAAATTAAGATGAAATTAGGAGATATTCTTGTACTAGAAGAAAAATTTAATAAAGCCTTAATTTACTACACACAGATACAACGTGCTTTAAAAAATAGCACTATTTCTCAAGAAGCACGTTTTAAAGTTGCCAAAACAAGTTATTATAAAGGCGATTTTAAATGGGCAGAATCTCAACTTAAAATATTAAAAGCTTCCACATCCCAACTAACTGCTAACGATGCCTTAGATTTAAAATTATTAATCGGAGATAACAAAGCCGAAGATTCTTTACAAACTGCTTTAAAATATTATGCTAAAGCAGATTTGTTAGCTTTTCAGAATAAAAAAAATGACGCTATTACACTTTTAAATACTATTTTAAAAGAACATAAAACAGAACCTATTGTTGCACAAACTCTTCTAAAACAAGCACAGCTATTTGAAGAAAAAAAAGAGTTCGAAAATGCAAAAAGTAATTACAAACGTATTATTCAAGATTTTAAAGAAGGTATTTTAATTGATGATGCAATTTATGGTTTAGCAGAAATTTACGCTAATAAATTAGCGCAACCAGAAGAAGCAAAAAAACTTTACGAGAGTCTTATTTTCGAACATGCAGATAGTATTTACTTTGTTGAAGCAAGAAAGAAATATCGTGCTTTACGTGGTGATGCTATTAATTAAATTAGCATCGAGCAGGCTTTAGCTAAAAGTCAATTACTTACAAAACCCTAAAATTACAACAATAAATTTTCAACTTCTAATAATAACCTCATGATCATATATAACGTTACAGTAAATATAGACGATAGCGTTCACGACCAATGGCTAAAATGGATTAAAGAACACATTCCACAAGTATTAGCAACAGGCAAATTTAAAGAAGCAAAGCTTACTAAAGTTTTAGTAGAAGAAGACATGGGTGGACAAACTTATTCTATTCAATACAGAGCGTACTCTCGCGAAACTTTAGAGGCTTACTATAAAGAAGATGCGAACCGTTTAAAAACCGAAGGTGCAAAATTATTTGCAGACAAAATGCTTGCTTTTAGAACAGAATTGGAAATTGTAGATGAATATTCTGTAGATATTAAATATTAGTGGTTTGTAAAAAACTTAAGAACACTGAGCTCTAAGGCTAAAGAACCCAGACTTGATTGTAATTAATTAATAAGTGGTTAAAAATTAAAACGTTAGTTTTAAAATTCGTGCAATAACCTTTACATAAGCACTTAAATAAACAAAATAAAAAGATCGTGAATCGATGACAAAAAAAACAATGGCAAAAAAATATCACAATTCACACCAAGTAAAAGCTAAAAAATTTTTAGGTCAGCATTTTTTAGAAGATGAAAGCATAGCAGAACAAATTGCAGACGCATTATCGTTAGAAGGTTACGACAAAGTGTTAGAAATTGGACCAGGAATGGGTGTTTTAACAAAGTTTTTACTTAAAAAATCTATAACAACCTATGCTATTGAAGTTGATACAGAAAGTGTAGCATATTTAATAAACAATTATCTTAATCTTGCGCCAAGAATTATTGAAAAAGATTTTTTAAAGTACGATCTTTCCAAAACATTTGGAGACGAACCTTTTGCAATTTGTGGTAATTTCCCATATAATATTTCTACACAAATTGTTTTTAAAACATTAGAATTAAGACATCAAATTCCTGAGTTTTCGGGCATGTTTCAAAAAGAAGTAGCAAAACGTATTTGCTCTAAAAACGGGAGTAAAGTATATGGTATTCTATCTGTTTTAGTACAAGCTTTTTACAATGCAGAATATCTTTTTACAGTACAACCAAACGTTTTTAATCCACCTCCAAAAGTAGAATCTGGCGTTTTAAAATTAACACGTAAACCAAATTACACGTTATCTTGCGACGAAAAATTGTTTTTTAGAGTGGTAAAACAAGCTTTTATGCATCGCAGAAAAACCTTGCGAAACAGTTTAAAAACATTGGAATTAAGCAATAATATAAAAGCAAATGCTATCTTTGGCAAACGTCCAGAACAACTAGACGTTCAAGCTTTTATAGATTTAACGAGCTTAATAGAAAACGACCAAAAACAAATTGATTAAAAATAAAATTTATCAAAAAAAAATCTAGACTAGGTTCTACTTAATACATTGATAAATAATAAAATTGCTCTTTAGTGGAAGAACAAGACGAAAATATAAAATTTACAATAAGCGACGAGCTTATTCTAAATGTAGAACAATTAGTAGATTCTAAAGACGACTCTGGCATTTTAGATCTCTTAAATGAATACCATCACGCAGACATTGCCGAAATTTTAGAAGATTTAAGTACACAACAATCCACTTATATAATAAAACTTTTAGATAGTGATAAAACATCCGAAATCCTTATGGAAATGGATGAAGATGATCGTGAGAAAATTTTAGCCACACTATCTACAAAAGAAATTGCAGAAGAGATTGAGGAACTAGATACCGATGATGCTGCAGACATGATTGCCGAACTTCCAGAAGAGCGACAAGAAGCAGTAATTGCACAAATTGAAGACCAAGAACACAAAGCCGAAATTCGCGAACTTTTAACTTACGACGAGGACACCGCAGGTGGATTAATGGCAAAAGAACTAGTAAGAGTAAAAGAAAATTGGACGGTTACAGAATGTGTAAAAGAAATGCGTGCACAAGCAGAAAATGTTACAAGAGTGCATTCTATTTATGTGGTAGATAGCGCAGAAAAACTTATAGGTCGATTATCTTTAAAAGATTTGTTAATGGCGTCTCCTCGCGCTCATATTTCTACCGTTTATATTCCAAAAGTAGATTATGTAGACGTAAATGAAGATGTAGAAGAAGTTGCCAAAATTATGCAAAAATACGATTTGGAGGCCATTCCAGTAGTCGATGAAAATAAAATTTTACTAGGCAGAATTACTATTGACGATATTGTAGATGTTATAAGAGAAGAAGCCGAAAAAGATTACCAACTAGCAGCAGGTATTACACAAGATGTAGAAGCAGACGATAGTATTCTACAACTTACCAAAGCACGTTTACCATGGTTATTTTTAGGTCTTATTGGAGGAATTGGCGCTTTTGTTATTATGTATTTCTTTGAAGGCAGATTACCAGAAGAAGCCGTTATATTATTTTTATTTACGCCGTTAATTGCTGCTATGGCTGGAAATGTTGGTGTGCAATCAAGCGCAATTATTGTTCAAGGATTAGCAAACGACGATGTAAAAGGCAGTATAAATAACCGTTTAATTAAAGAAATGCTTTTGGCTGCATTAAACGGACTAATACTTTCAATATTTCTATTTCTATTTGTTTTCGCTTGGGAACAAGAGTTTAAACTAGCATTAGCAATATCCGTATCACTTATTGTAGTTATTATAATCGCAGGTCTAATAGGCACTTTTATTCCATTATTTTTAGACAAAAGAGGCATCGATCCAGCAATTGCAACAGGGCCATTTATTACCACAAGCAACGATATTTTTGGCATTGTTGTATACCTTTTAATATGTAAAACCATTTTAGGATTTTAAAAAATCTTTATTAAATTTTTATTTTTAGGGCGTACCTTTTTTCTTCGTACCTCAGGAAAAAACGTCAGGCTATCAGTTATATCTTTTTTGCAAAAAAAGCAAAAAAGGATGCCGCTTCTATCCTTAACGCAAATCTTCGTAACTTTAAAATCTGTTAACTGTTATTAAATTATGGTACCAATAAACATAAAAGAAAAACATACAGTGTTTTCAAAGTAATTGTCAGCCGCATCGTATTGCGACAGTAGACAATATAAGGTAATCCTGACTAAGATAAAAAGTGAATTTGTTTGGCATAGTCATGATAACTAAGACAATTTGTTTCAAGTAATTAAAGGCACATTACACATGCAATTTAGAGATAGAACAGAAATTGTAAAAGAAAAAGAACTAATAGAAGTGCCTAAAGGTGTAGAACATAATCCATCCACCAAAAATGGAGAAGAAGTACACTTACACCTCTTCGAAAACTTAAGCACAGCACATACATGAAAAGATAAAATAACATAAACCGAATATTCAGAGATTTAATTAGCCTAGAGAACTCACAGATTTTAAAAAACTGTTAGGTCTTAAACACATAATAAATGAAAATACTTCACTTAGATTCCAACCATCCATTACTAATTAACCAGTTAAACGCTTTAGGTTTTGTAAACCATGAAAATTATTCAAGCTCGAAAGAAGACATTCAAAACATAATTCAAGACTACGATGGGCTTATTATTCGTAGCCGTTTTAGTATAGACAAAGACTTTATTAATTCAGCAAAAAAATTAAAATTTATTGGTCGCGTAGGTGCAGGATTAGAAAACATAGATTGTGATTATGCCCAAAAAAAAGGTATCATCTTAATCGCTGCACCAGAAGGCAATAGAAACGCCGTTGGCGAGCACAGTTTAGCCATGCTTCTATCGTTATTTAATAAACTTAATAAAGCAGATAGAGAAGTTAGAGCAGGTAAATGGCTTCGAGAAGACAATCGTGGTCTAGAATTAGACGGTAAAACTATTGGACTTATTGGTTATGGAAATATGGGTAAAGCTTTTGCAAAAAAACTAAGTGGTTTCAATGTACAAGTACTTTTTTACGATATTATACCCAATGTTGAAGATGAGAATGCAATACAAGTTTCACTACATGAGCTTCAGCAAAAAGCAGATATTTTAAGTTTACATACTCCAGAGACAACCTCAACTATTGGTATGATAAATCACGAATTTATTCATTTATTTAAAAAATCATTTTGGTTAATTAATACTGCCAGAGGTAAAAGCGTGGTAACATCAGATTTAGTTTCAGCTTTAAAAAACGGAAAAATTTTAGGCGCAGGATTAGATGTTTTAGAATACGAAAAAGCATCTTTCGAAAACTTATTCAGCCATGATAATATGCCAGAGGCTTATAACTATTTAATACAATCGGATCAGGTTATCTTATCCCCTCATGTTGCTGGTTGGACTATAGAAAGTAAGGAAAAATTAGCACAAACCATTGTAGACAAAATTAGAGCAGAATTTTGTTAATTTTATAGGGAAAACAAATTAAGATATTATGGCCTTTAAAGCACAAACACCTGAAGCGTAAATTGCGCAACTACCTGAAGACAGAAAAGTGCCAATTGCCAAATTAAATAACCTTATTATTTAAAACATGCCAGAAGGTATAGAAGCTGGAATAAGCTATGGTATGCTAGCCTATTACGTTCCAAAATCATATATCCTAATGGTTACCATTATAAGCCATTTCCACTTTTGCCATTTATTAATTTAGCATCTCAAAAAAATTTTATTGCATTATACCATTCTGGACTATACGCTAAAAAAAGAATTGTATGATTGGTTTGTAGCAGAATACCCAAAAAATTGCAAATAAAAATTAGATATGGGAAAAAGTTGTGTTCGGTTTAAAAAAAACAGACGCCATTCCACATCAATTAATTAAAGAACTACTTGGTAAAATGAGTATAGCAGAATGGATAGAAGTTTACGAAAACGTAATAAAAAATAATTCTATAATAATTATGAAAGTTTTATAGATCCTGAACTAAATTAAGGGTAAAATGAAAAGAATAGCAGAAATTGGAGGTTTATTTTTTAAATTTAAAGACCCAAAAGCAGCAAGAGATTGGTACAATAAGCATTTAGGTTTTAATACAATCGCTTATGGTTGTGCTTTTCAGACTAAAGATAAAGAAACAAAAGACTGCTCTAAATAATAGTCGCCTTTTAAAATGATTCAACTATTTTTGAGCCTTCTAAAAAATATCTCATGTTTAATTATCGTGTAAAAAACTTATACAAATTATTAAAGACTTTAAAAGTAAAAGGTATAATTATAGTTAAAGAAATTGAAGAATACGATTATTATAAATTTTGTTGAATTTTAGATAATGATAGGAATAAGTTAGAACTCTGGAAATCTATCAATAAAACTTTTTTGTAGGTTAATCTTTTTTTAGTACATTTAAAAATATTTAAACATAAATAATGGCAGACGAAAAAAAATTAAAAGACGGTCTTGACGATATATTAGGAGACGCAAAAGAAGGTGCTAAAAAAGCATCTGATAAAGCTAGCGAATTAGCTGATGATGCTAAAGAAACAATGAATGAGTTTGCAGGAAGTGCTAAAGAAGCATTTGGAGGTGTAAATGGAGAAAATAAAAAATTAGTAGCTGGATTACTTGGAATATTTTTAGGTTCCTTTGGAGTACATAAATTTTTCTTAGGTTATAATAAAGAAGGTATTATTCAGCTTATCGCTTCTGTAGTAACATGTGGTGTGGTAGGCATTGTTGGATTTATAGAAGGTATTATTTATCTTACTAAATCTGATGAGGAATTTTATAATACCTACCAAATAGGTAAAAAACCTTGGTTTTAAATAAATATTAAAACGAGGCTGCCAAAAAATTATCCTTAATAACTTTTACAAAGCCTCTTTTTTTATTTAATATATCGTAATATTGCAATATCATTTTAAAATTAATGTATGGGCTTTACTAAAAAACATTTTTTTAACGCAAAGCAAAACCAAATTGCAAACTTTACAAAAATGATTGGTCATCCTGCTAGAGTAGCAATTATCGAACATATTAGCCAAAACAAAAACTGCAATTGTAACAATCTTGTAAAAGCTATTGGTTTAGCACAACCAACAATTTCGCAACACCTTGCAGAAATAAAGAGAACAGGATTACTTAAACAAACTGTAAAAGGTAAAAGCTTATTTTACAGTATAGATCAAGACAAGTTAAACGAGTGCAGACGTTTAATAAACGACTTCTTTGTAAAAACTCAAGTTAATTGTTTTAAATAGTTGAAATGATGACTAAACAGGAATTAAAAAATTAATCGCTTAACTATTAATCTAAATTTAAAAGATTACTCTTGTTTTATAGCTTAAATGCAACAAATAAACGCAACTTTTAGTGAGTAATGATATAGTAAATTTTTAAGAATAAAAAAGGGATAATTTTTCCCTCTCTCCCTAAATGCATATTTAACCATATTGTTCTCCGTCTAAAAATTGCAATATGTCACAAATAACACTTGAGCAAAAATATTAACTTGCTACACTTTAAAAGCTAGGTAAAACCAAACAATACATAGCAGATATTATTGGCGTAAAAAAACTAGCATAAACAGGAAACTGCATCGTAATTTAGATGGACGTAGTGGTGATTACAGCCCAGATTTAGCAGAAATGATCGCCACGAGAAATAAACTAAAGAGAGTCAACCTGACTTCTAATATGATTGAACTCATTGAGTTTCTCATTGTTGAGGATTATAGTCCCGAATAGGTTGTTGGTTCCTGTAAGAAACATACTAGTAGTTGTGTTAATATAGAAACAATATCCCCATATATGGAAGAATATAAAACAAGGAACTATCAATACAGGAAGAGGTAAAATAACCTACCGTGTAACAATTAATAAGCGTCCACAAATAGTTGATAAAAAACACGTTCTGGTGACTTGGAAGTCAATACAATAGTTGGCAAAGATCACAAAGGAGCGATAGTTACATTAAACAATAGAGCCTCTGCCGTACTTAAAATGAAGAAAATAAACACACGTGAAACTATCGAAGTATGCAACGCAATAAATTTGAGATGCTCGAAGAGTGGATTCTTTACATTAAAACAATTACAGCCGATAATGGCAAAGAATTTACAGAACACAAAAAAGTATTAGAGCAATGCTATACTGACTTTTATTTTGCAAACCCATATTGCCTTTAGGAAAGAGGAGCTAACGAAAAAATTAATGGATTGATTAGAAAGTATTTTCCAAAGGAAACAGACTTTTCAATCATATTAGACCAAGAGGTTAACAGAATTAAAAAAAAATTAAATGATAGACCTGACCTAGAAAAAGGTTTAATTTTGATACACCATTAGAAATAATGGACTAACTTTTGTTTAACACAAAAGTTGCGTTTATTACTTGAATCTAGCAATTAAACTAATGAAGCACAAACTAATACTACTTTACGTTTTTTTAAATTCAGTTTTTCTTGTCGCTCAAGAAAAACAAATCACTTCATTTAGTACTCCAGAAATTGATATTAAAGTAGACTCACTTTTGTCTAGAATGACACTACAGGAAAAAATAGCTCAAATAACTGGAACACGTATTAGAGAGCTACTTGTAGATGGTAAGTTATCTATTGAAAAATGCAAAGAAAAGATCCCAAATGGTATTGGACATTTTTGTCAATTTTCTACAGGTCAGAATTTAGAACCAGAAGCTTTAAGAGATTTAGTCCGCGATATTCAGCAGTTTTTAATGACTGAAACACGACTGAAAATCCCGGCAATTTTCCATGAGGAAGCCATTACTGGTTTTGCTACTTTAGGTGCAACCACTTTTCCGCAACAAATTGGTATTGGCTGTTCATGGAATCCTGAATTAGTAAAACGAAATGCAGAATCAACCCGAAAAAATATGCGTGCAGCAGGTGCTACCTTTGCTTTGTCACCAATGTTAGATTTAAGCAGAACAGCACATTGGAACCGTCATCAAGAAAGTTATGGTGAAGATGCCTATTTAACATCACGTTTGGGAGTTGCATTTGTAGAAGGTTTACAAGGAGATAATTTTAAAACTGGAGTTGCAGCAACTGTAAAACATTTTGCCGGTTACGGTACAGAAAATAATGATTCTAAAACGCTATACGAAGAGTATTTAATGCCACACGAAGCTGTTATTAAAGTAGCAGGAGCAAAAAGCGTGATGCCATCTTATGGTGTTTATAAAGCGTTGCCAATTTCTGTAAATCCTACGATGTTAGATTTTATGCTACGTAAAAACCTCGGGTTTGATGGATTGGTGGTTAGCGATTATGGCGCGATTAATATGGTTTATAAAAAGTATAAACAAGCACCAGATAAAATGACCGCAGGCGCATTGGCGATTAATGCAGGTATTGATATAGAATTGTCTTCTCCAACAACATACCCTTTGTTGCCAGAAGCTATTAAAAAAGGATTAGTCACAGAAAAAGAAATTGATTTAGCTGTTAGACGCTCTTTAATAATGAAAGCGCGCTTAGGTTTGTTAGATAAAAACCCACAAATAGGAAAAGATGGAGTACTGGATTTTGATCCACCAGAAAACAGAACACTTGCTTATAAAGCAGCTTGCCAATCTATAGTTTTACTAAAAAACAATGGTGTCTTACCATTGAAAGATAATATAAAAAATATAGCTTTGGTAGGACCAAATGCTGCAACAACACAAGGTTTGTTAGGTGACTACACCTATCAAGCTATGAGAGCTTTCTGGAAAAGTGCAGCTTATGACCCATTAAATCCAAAGTTGGTGACACTAAAAGAAGGTTTAGAAAATGCACTTGGAAACACAGTACAAATAAAACACGAACGTGGTTGTGATTGGAGTGCCAGTTTAGAAGCTAAAATTGATAAAGAAAGTTTTGGAGATAGTAGATTAGGTAAACTAAAATTATTAACAGTAGAAGGTTTACCACAACCTAACCTTAACTACGCGTTAGAAATCGCCAATGAAAGCGATATTATTATTGCTGCTATGGGCGAAAACATTTCTTTAAATGGTGAAGGACGAAGCAGAAATGGCATAGGGTTACCAGGAGACCAAGAAGCTTTTGTAGAGCAATTGTTGGCTACAGGCAAGCCTGTTTTATTAATCTTATTTGGAGGCAGGCAACAGGTTATAACCAATTTAGAAGGACGTTGTGCAGCCATAATTAATGCTTGGTTTCCTGGAGAGGAAGGCGGAAATGCAATAGCAGATGTTTTAATAGGTAAAGTAAATCCATCTGCAAAACTGTGTGTAAGCTATCCAAATACTCAAGAAAAGAAAGAAATAAATTATCAAGATGGTTATGCACAAAAGGCACCACCTTTGTACCCTTTTGGATATGGTCTGTCTTATACTAATTAACGCGAGTTCGACGTAAGAAACCAGATTTTATAGTAGCAAAAAAGCAGAAAATTTAGTATATTAAAGTACTGAATTCCAATAAACTAAAATAATTCTGCTTATGATTTCTGACACTAAAATAATTGAAATATTTTGTAATCTTGACGATTTTATGAAAGA
>Ga0209828_1001136_pt1 | contig 24666 bp, 13 predicted proteins | sample MaitaG_FD_187429 | JGI IMG/M metagenome (GOLD analysis project Ga0209828, IMG submission 187429) | Marine algal microbial communities from Maine, USA - Maine_Asex2 metaG (SPAdes) (version 2) | ecosystem: Host-associated > Algae > Red algae > Unclassified | place: Maine, USA | collected 2015-01-05
ATGAGTCTTCGGTCGCTGGTATTGACCAAGGGGCGCTGGGATCAATTCTGGGAAAAGATCGATAAATGGGGCGTTCCGGCTGTTAGTTAAAGCACATCATCAAACGGCCGCACCCGATGAGGCAGATCCATGGATCACTTTACGCCATACCGGAGCAAATGAAGGTGTTGGCGTTCGCACATGGAGCGCCGAGCAAAATGCTCGCCATCGCAAGCGTCTGAAGGCCCCGCTTGACAGCGGAACCGCCCGTTCGATTACGATTGCTGACGAGCTGACTGAAGCATATCAAGCCGACGCGGGTCTAGTCGATTTAATAAGCAAGGTTCGAGCTGAGAAGCTCACCAACATCGGTCGACTGTTCGGTGGTGTCACCCTTACGCGAATGCAGTTCGTAGTTAAGCGGGTGGCGGACAGAGAGCCTCAGGAGCTCTGGGCCAAGCACAGTGCGAACCAATTGCACTCGTATTTCACTTGGGCGTTTCAGTATTTGGCAGAGAACTCGGTCGACAAATTTAAGAACGACACCCTACGGGACGGTCTAATCAATCAGTTTAGCGAAGTTCTCCCCGATCCAAACGACGCCTCGCTGGATCACAAACGTCTAGCAGACCACCCGTACTCGGCGGTGTTCGAACCACCAAATAGTGAGCCCAAAAGTTCGGATGAGTCGGGTTGTCAGGCCGCGACTTCTGCAGGCCGGAACGATTCAAATGCTACCACTGAAGATCATGAAAGCCGTCCTAATACAAAGAATTCCAATTCAGAAAGTGGTAGCGATTCGTCCGGTGGCGCCGTAAGCGAAGGTAAATCTGGTCGGCGGAAGGATTTGAAGCCTGAGAAAAATTTGTACTCTGGGGTGAGGGTGCCGAATCTCTCTGGCAATATTCAGCGTTTGTTGAAAGAGGTTAGGTTGCAATCTGTTGACGACAGCTATGCGATAGCTTGTGTCCTCGCGCGCGTCATACTTGAGCTCTGTGTGTCCGATCCGAAAGTTCTAGCGTGGACCGGGAAAGCAGAGAATGACAAGTTAGTAGACAAGATCAATGCATGCATCTTTAAGATCGATCCAAACATTGACGCCCCTGCTGCTCGGACACGTCAAGATCTGGTTCAAGCTCGTTTAGAGGCACAGGGCATCGGTGTAAAGTATTTGCATCAATTCATGCATAACCCCTCGGCACGTGCCGACCCGCAGCTAGCACGTCGTTTCAGTTCGGCCTTTACTCCGCTCTTAAATAGTATAGACGACGCTGTGGAATGAGCAGTCCATTGTTTTTGTCGCCACTACGTTACCCTGGGGGCAAAGGAAGGCTTGCACCATATCTGGCACGGGTGTTGGCGAGTCAGTCCGCGGTAGTTGATACGTATTGTGAGCCTTACGCAGGTGGCGCGGGCGCTGGCCTTCGGCTTTTGTTTGACGGGCATGTAAGCAAGCTGGTTATTAACGATTTGAATCCAGGGATTGCGGCGTTTTGGCGATCTGTGCTTTTCAACGCTGATGCTTTCGTCGCTCTCTTGGAAAGCTGCGCTATTGATGTGGACACCTGGCGCCGACATAGGGAGATATACCTCAATCCACAAGACTACGATGACCTGGCTTTGGGGTTCGCTACGTTTTTTTTGAATAGAGCGAACCGCTCTGGGATACTTAGTGCTCGCCCGATCGGTGGGCTCGATCAGATCGGAAAATGGCGAATTAACGCACGTTTTAATAAACCTGAATTAATCCAGCGAATAGATGTTCTTAGAAAGTTGGCTCCGCGTATATCAGTACGACAAGAGCGCGCAGTCAAACTCATACGAACTCTCAATCGTCGAAAGAAACTGGTGCTACTTTATGTTGATCCTCCATATGTCGTGCCCGGTGAGGAGCTGTATATGACGGATCACTCGTGGGTAGAGCACCAGAATTTGCAAGCGATTCTTAGGAAGTCGCCGCATCCCTGGGTTTTGACGTACGACTCCGACGATCGAACTCGCGAGTTGTACGGAAACTTCCGGTGCTTGTCTTTCAGCATATCCCACACCGCGCAAGTTCAGAAGGTAGGTCGAGAATTTATGTTCTTTAGCCGAGGGTTGCGAGTTCCTGATCAGCACGTTATGCGAAGCGAGGGTGCTTGGGTTCACAAAAGACCACCTCGCATGCCGTGTGTGGGTAACTTGAGCTGAGGCTCCATTCGTACTCCCAATGCGCATTAGGAGGGCAAAGCTTTCGATTGATGGATATCGATGCAGTTGGGGGCTGTCACATCTCCTTGGGCTGCAAGGCCCGCAGGTCTTGCCGAAAATCAACGCCCACCAGGACGCCAGACGACTCGACGGGAATATAGTCACTACGACGTTCTAGATCGCCAGCGGGCTCAAGACGTCGCTACGCAATCTGACGTCGTCTGCCTCGTTGGCACGACCTGAGCGTTGTCTGAAATCTACATGGATCGCGAGGGAGCTTCCGAATTGAACGCCGCCTCGTCTACCTCGACTCATCGGTGTCCGCAAGCGATACGTCGCTCGATACCGTTCACCTCGACATCCCGCACTGAAGCAGAGAGCCTCGTCGCATGAGCACCGACTTCTTCGCACGTCCGATCCTGAACTCGCCGTACGAGGAGCCCGTTCTCCACCACGATCTCGACGAGCGCGGCCGGCCAACTGGCAACGACCCAATCCCGTCGCGCCGCAAGGCGGCCTACTACACCCCGGTGCCGTCGTCCACGCGGGGCAAGGCGAGCGGGCCGAAGACGATCGACATGCTGGAGGAGGGCACCCAGCGCTACGACCCGATGCCGATCATCAACCAGGTCCGGCAGGAGGTCGCTGCCTGGCGCGCCATCCCCGACCGGGAGCGCTGGGGCGTGACGCCGGTGACCGCGCGGCTGCTCGAGCACTGGCGCAAGCACGACTTCAGCGGCGTCCGGCCCTTCTTCTGTCAGCGCGAGGCGGTCGAGACGATCATCTGGCTTAGCGAGGTGGCTTGGTCCGACAAGCGCTACCGCTGGCTTCGGGAACACGTCGAGAACGCCAACGAGGACGCGAACCCCGGGCTGCTGCGGCTCGCCATGAAGATGGCGACCGGGGCGGGCAAGACCACGGTCATGGCGATGCTGATCGCGTGGCAGACGGCGAACGCCGTCGCGAAGCCGTCTTCCAAGCGCTTCGCGAAGGGCTTCCTGCTGGTCGCGCCCGGAATCACGATTCGGGACCGGCTGCGGGTGCTCGACCCGAGCGATCCGGAGAGCTACTACGAGGACCGCGAGCTCGTGCCGGCGGATCTCGTCGGTTCGGTGCGACAGGCTAAGGTCGTGATTCAGAACTACCACGCCTTCCAGCGGCGCGAGCGGATGACGGTGTCAAAGGGTACGCGCGGCGTGCTGGAAGGGCGCCGGGGCGAACGGATCTCGACGCGCGAGACCGAGGGCCAGATGCTGCAGCGCGCCTGTGGCGATCTCCTCGGCGTGAAGGGCGTCGTCGTGATTAACGACGAGGCGCACCACTGCTACCGCGAGCGCGCCGGCACCGCCGACGAGGCGGTGCTCAAGGGCGAGGCGAAGACCGAGGCGAAAGAGAATAACGAGGCCGCGCGGCTGTGGATCAGCGGCATTGAGGCGCTGGCCAGGCACGGGGACGCGCGCGCGGTCTACGACCTGTCGGCCACGCCGTTCTTCCTGCGCGGTTCCGGCTACGACGAGGGGACGCTGTTCCCGTGGACGATCTCGGACTTCTCGCTGATGGACGCGATCGAGTGCGGCATCGTGAAGCTGCCACGCGTGCCGATCCTCGACAACATGCCGATGACCGAGGACGGCAAGCCGATCTTCCGGAACCTGTGGGACCACATCGGCAAGAAGCTTCCGAAGAAGGGGCGTGGCAAGGCCGCCTCGGGCACCGCCGCGGATCTGTCCCAGGTGACGATCCTGATCTCGGCGCTGCGCTCACTGTACGAGCACTACGAGCAGACCCACGCGGCGTGGAAGAAGGCCGGACACGAGGTGCCGCCGGTGTTCATCGTCGTGTGCAACAACACCTCGACGAGCCGGCTCGTGCACGACTGGATCGCGGGCCACGAGGTGCCCGAGACCGACGACGAAGGCGGACGCTTTGTGTCCGGGCACCTGCCGCTGTTCTCGAACTACGACGAGCACGGCCAACGGTTGCCCGTGCCGAACACTCTGCTGATCGACAGCGCGCAGCTGGAGTCGGGCGACGGGCTGGACAAGGCGTTTCGCGACGCTATGGACACCGAGATCGCGCAGTTCCGGCGCGACAAGCGCGAGCGCGAGGGTGCGGACGGCGGGGACGTGTCCGACGAGGACATCCTGCGCGAGGTCATGAACACCGTGGGCGAGAAGGGCAAGCTCGGCGAGAGCATCCGCTGCGTGGTGTCGGTGTCTATGCTGACCGAGGGGTGGGACACCAACACCGTCACGCACATCCTCGGGGTGCGGGCGTTCGGCACGCAGCTGTTGTGCGAGCAGGTCGTGGGGCGGGGCCTGCGAAGGAAGTCCTACGACTTGAACGCGGACGGGCTGTTCGACGTCGAGTACGCCGACATCATGGGCATCCCGTTCGACTTCGTCGCCAAGCCGACCACGGCACCTCCTGCCGCGCCGAAACCGGTCACGCGCGTGCGCGCTCTGCGCGAGCGGGAAGCGCTGGCGATCTCGTTCCCGAACGTGGTTGGCTACCGCACCATCATGCCGGGCGAGCGGTTGGTGGCGCGTTTCGACGCTGACAGTGCCTTCCGGATCACGCCTGAGGTGGTCGGCCCGACGCAGACAAAGATGTCGGGCGTCGTCGGCGCGCAGGAGACGATGGCGCCGAAGGGACTCGATGCCGAGGCGCGTCCGAGCACGATCACGTACCAGCTCGCGCGGCACCTTGTGGAGAGCCGGTTCCCGGCCGAGGACGGCACGCTGGACCCCGGCCGGTTCATGCAGCTCAAGCGGATCGTTTCGCGGTGGCTGGACGAGGGCTACCTGACGGTCGCGGGCGAGGGCACCTTCCCGGCGATGGTGACCTGGCCAGGAGTGATCGAACGAGCGGCCGAGCGCATCTTCAACGCGTGCAAGGCCGAGTCTCGCGAGGGCGATCCGATCGTGTCGGTCGTGCTCGATCCGTTCAACCGTGCGGGCTCGACGCGCGGCGTCGCATTCAACACGACCAAGCCGTGCTTCGAGACGTCGGCGGAACGCTGCCACGTCAGCCACGTCGTCGAGGACTCCACCTGGGAGGCCGAGCTAGCGCGTGTGGTCGAAGCCCACCCGAGGGTAATTTCCTACGTCAAGAACCAGGGCGTGCGCTTCGAGGTGCCGTGGCAGGATGGGCCGAACCGACGGCTGTACTCGCCGGACTTCATCGTCCGGATCGACGATGGCCGTGGCACGAACGATCCGCTTAACCTCGTCGTCGAGGTCAAGGGGCTGCGTGGGGACGACGCTGCGCAGAAGGCCGCGACGATGCGCAGCCTCTGGGTGCCGGGCGTCAACGCGCTTGGCGAGCACGGCCGCTGGGCGTTCGAGGAGTTCGAGGACGTGTTCGAGATGGAGACCGACTTCGGTGCGCGGGTCGGGAAGGCGTTCGACCGGATGGTCGACGGTGTGGTGAACTCGGACAACGTGGAGAAGGACGCCGCCTGATGGCCGCTCGAAAGAAGAAGAAGCCGACGCCGAAGCGCGTCGAGAGCCTGACGCACGACGACGCGAGCCGGGTCAACATCCCGACCGCCGAGCTGCAGAGCTTGAATGAGGTGCGTGAGGAGCGCCGGCCGTTGCCGCCAACCAGCTACCCGCGCGGCCGTCCGCTCGAGGAGGGCGAGCGGCGCGAACGCGACGAAGACCTGGACCCGCAGATCGTCTGGAACGGCGTGAGGATCTCGCTGACGCCGGAGCAGGTGGCGCAGCTGTCCGAGACCGGCGAGGTAGAGATCGGAGACGCGCAGCTGGTGTGGCGCGGCAAGGACACGCAGGACTGGTCGGATCTGGTCGTGAACGTGCCGCCGATCTACGTGCAGGAGACCATTCACCCGAAGACGCTGATCGATGCGCTGCGGAGTGAGAGCGAGAAGCGTGAGGCCGACGAGGACGCGCAGCCGGACCTGTTCGAGACGCTGCGTGTGCCGGACGCCGACAGCCGCACCGAGTTCTACGCGCACGAGCAGGGCTGGACGAACCGGATGATTCTGGGCGACAGCCTGCAGGTAATGGCTTCACTAGCGGAGCGAGAGAAGCTGCGTGGGAAGGTGCAGGCGATCTACTTCGATCCGCCGTACGGGATCAAGTTCAACTCGAACTGGCAGGTGTCGACGCGCAGCCGGGACGTGAAGGACGGGAAGATCGAATCGTTGACGCGGGAGCCGGAGCAGGTGAAGGCGTTTCGAGATACCTGGAAAGACGGAATCAATTCCTATTTGACGTATCTTCGAGACCGCCTTACAGCGATGCGTGACCTCCTAACGGAGAGTGGCTCTGTTTTTGTGCAGATCGGTGACGAAAACGTACATCGCGTTCGCTCACTGATGGATGAAGTCTACGGAGAAAGCAACTACGTTTCCGAAATATTCTTTCGAAAGACGGGGGGGCATAGCGACGGATTCATTGGCTCATCTGTAGACTCTGTGCTTTGGTACGCGAAATCTCGAGAGGGCGCCAAGTTTCGTCCGCTGTTTCGTTCCGAAAAACTACCTCCGATTGACGAAAAGTACTACGTCAATCTTCATCTGCCTGGCGGTGAGGATCGGAGAATGACGATTCAGGAACGGCGCAGGGAGGTTCCAATTCCAGATCACGCTAGCGTATTCCGGTATGGCCCTATAACAGGGCAAGGAGGATCGGATAAAGACGAGTCGATAGACTTCGAAGGCGTAACGTATCCGCCGAAGAAGAATCGCCACTGGTCTACTAACAGAGAAGGAATGGTAAGGGTAAGGAGATCCAGTAGGCTCCTCCGTATCGGAAACAATCTTGCGTTCGATCTTCGCTGGAGTGAGGTTCCAAAGCGTATGAACAACGTTTGGGAGGACACTCAGTCTGGCGGCTTCTCTGACGAGAAAAGATACGTGGTAGAAACAGTGCCACTCGTTGTGCAGCGTTGCTTGCTTATGGCGACCGATCCGGGTGATCTTGTTCTAGATCCTACTTGTGGTTCTGGCACCACGGCGACTGTTGCAGAGCAGTGGGGAAGGCGCTGGATCACTGTAGACACTTCCCGCGTAGCGTTAGCGCTTGCTCGTCAGAGACTGATCAGTACTCGCTACCCTTACTATCTGCTGTCTGATTCGACCGAGGGCAGAAAAAAGGAGGCTAACGTCTCTGGGCTTGTGGCTCCAGATACTGCTGCGCTCGATGATGTTCGGCAAGGTTTTGTCTACGAAAGAACTCCGCACGTCACGCTAAAATCTATCGCAAGAAACGCTGAAATTGATGTGATCTGGGAGTCTACTCAGGAGGTGGTGACCCAACTCCTCGATCGCATGAACTCCCTCTTCGGCACGAGCTGGCAAGAGTGGGAAGTTCCGCGCCACCTCAGCGTCCTCGCAGGATACGAGCGCCTGACCGTCACCCCCGAAGCCAATCGCGTCTACTTCGACTGGTGGGAGGCCCGCATCGAGCGTCAACGCAAGATCGACGAGTCCATCGCCCGCAACGCCGACGTCGAGCTCCTCTACGACCGCCCCTACGAGGAAAAGACCAAGATCCGCGTCGCCGGCCCCTTCACCGTCGAGAGCTTGTCCCCCCACCGCACGGTGCCGATGGACGACGAGCCGCTGGTCCGGGACGGCGCTGACACTCGCTCCGGCAAGGCCCTGACCAACGATGCCAACTTCGTCGACGCCGTCATCGACAACCTGAAGACCTCGGGCGTCCAGCAAACGCTCAAGGAGGACCGCATCGAGTTCGATGGCATCGAGGCTTGGCCCGGTCGGATGGTTCACGCGGTCGGCACGTTCACGGATGGCGGCCGCCAGCAACGCGCCGCGATCTGCATCGGCCCCGAGTACGGCACGCTGCATCGCACCGACCTGACCGCCGCGGCGCGCGAGGCGGCCGACGCCCGCTTCGACCTGCTCGTCGCGTGCGCCTTCGGCTACGACGCGCATTCGAGCGAGCTGACCAAGCTCGGCCCGCTCCCCATCGTCAAGGCGCGCATGAATCCGGACCTGCACATGGCCGAGGACCTGCGCCGCGACAAGAACGCCAACCTCTTCATGGTCATCGGCGAGCCGGATGTGAAGATCATCGAGGACGACGGGCGCATCATTGTTCAGGTGCGCGGTCTCGACGTCTTCCGTCCGCAGACCGGCGAGCTGCGCGCCGGCGACACGAAGGACATCGCCGCCTGGTTCATCGACACCGACTACGACGAGGAAACCTTCTTTGTCCGCCACGCCTACTTTCTCGGCGCCGGGGACCCGTACAAGTCGCTCAAGACCGCGCTGAAGTCTGAGATCGACCGCGAGGCGTGGGAGACGCTCCACTCGGACACCTCCCGACCCTTCCCGCGGCCCGAGAGCGGGCGTATCGCGATCAAGGTCATCGACCACTTCGGCGACGAGGTCATGAAGGTCGTCACCGTCTGATCCGTGATCGTTTCCGGGAGGTGGCTCCGCCGCCGGTCATTCGGTCCTGGGGCGATCTCGCACGATTGTGGTCACTCAGAAATTGGGTTCGAACGGCGCTTTGACCTTGCTACCCATCCTTGAGTCGGTAACGAAGAGGTCTCCCCTGTCGCTCCACGACGCCTTCGTCCTGCAGGCGGCGCAGCCACTTTCTCGCCTGCACCGAAGACACGCCTAGCTCAGTACCGATCTCGGCTTCCCCCTTCGGCGTGTGCAGGAGCTCCGACATCACCGACCTGACCGTCGAGAAGAGACGGTCCGCCGGGATCACGTCGACGGGGCGCGAAGTGCTCTTGCAACCTTCGGGCGCGTCCGCGATCAGTGTTGCACGTGCCGTCGAAGACGCCGCTATCGGCTGCTCGACGACAGGCGGTAGACCAGGTGCACCGTCCGCGCTCGCGGATTTTGACGCCGCATCGTGCGATCCGGAGCGCGTGCGTGGGGCACCGGCATACTCCAATGCGTTGCGCTCCGTGAGCATCAAATCGAACTGCGCGGAGCTCCCCGACGATTGCGGTTCGGGATCGAACACCTTGTCGAAGGAGGGTACGTCATCGGGGTCTGGCCACGGATAGGCTCCCTTCCTCTCCAGCGCACGCAAGCCTTTCATCGTCTCCCCGGTCGATCGAACGTACAGCGGGACGAACTCCAGCTTGTCGAGCTGCTCGACCGCGCCGGCCCATGTGCCTCCCTTTCCCTCATCAGAGCTGACGATCAGTGCAGCATCGGCGAGCGCGTAGATCAGCTTGTTTCGCTGCATCGCGTGGCCGACGTTGAATCCGGCCGTCGGGTCGTACGGCGAGACGAGCGCGAGCCGCCCTTCCAGCAGCAGATCCCGGTGCTCGCGATGCGTGACCAGCTTGCCCAGACCCGCAGCCACTACGCCGCACGCGCTTCCCCCTCCTTCGAGCGCCCCGTTCATGGCGGCGAGATCGATTCCCTTCGCGCCGCCCGACACCAAAGTCCTGCCTGCATGGGCCGCCGATCGACCGACGTCTCTCGCGTAGTCGGTCAGCTCGTCGCTCACGTGTCTCGATCCGACGACGGCCAGTCCACCCGTGTTCAGAAGACCGACATCCCCGCAACCGTAGAGGATCGCCGGTGCGTTCTCCCGCAGCCGTGTCTTGAACCTTCCGGGGTACGTGTGATCCGCGCGGCTGACGATCCAGATGGCGCGAGCCTGCCATTGCTCGACGGCCTGGCTCATGGCAAAGCCGCGCCCGAGCAATCGCTCGAGACGGCCTTTATCTACGACCGTCGCACAGGCTCGAAGGATCGTGTCCGCGCCCGACTCGATGAGGTCTGCTGGCTGCTGTCCGAGCTCGTGAAGGCGCTTGGCGAGACGCTTGTAGTCTCCGGGCGAAAGAAGATCCGGCGATGCAGTAGTTCGGCCGTGAATGAGCGGAGCGGTCAGCAGCAGGATCGCCTGTGTGTTCGGCGACAGCGTCGGGGTCACGCCCCCCTCCGGCTTGCGAGAGGGCGACGGGCCAGACGGGGCCGCTGCCGCCTCGCAGCAGCAGCCATGCGCACATGGTTAGAGTCCAGCGCGAATCGACCATGTCGTCGATCAGGAGGATCGGGCCCGGAGGGATCGCCGATCGTCGGAAGCGAATGCGGACCAGACATTACGCGCTTGCTGCACCGAGTTCTCCATCGTCTTCTGCTCGGGAGCATCAGCCACTCTCAGAAGCACCTCGTGGAACGGAAGTCCGAGGGCGTCTGCCAGACGCCGGGCGAAGTCGGGCACCAGGTCGGGACGGCGATGCGACGGTACGCAGCTTACCCAGGTCGGCGAAGGCTGCGGATCCCATTGCCGAACCATTCGGGCACAAGCGGCGATCAGATCGTCACAGAATCGTCCGTCGTGGTACTTGCCGCTATACACCAGCGTGCCCCAGCCCGCGTCGCCCCAGGTACTGAGCGCCCGGCGGGTTTCGCGCGATGATCGCATTGAATCGGCTTGATTTCGGCACCGGGAAGCACCGAGTCGGCCGGCCACTGCTTGCGCGGCTCGATCGGCAGGCTCGTCCGGCGCAAGAAAGCGACGGCATCCTCGACCAGATCCTGTCTGGCCGTGACCGGCAGCGGCAGCAGGGAAGGTGCAGTGGCGGTACCCGGATCCCCATCGAGCGCCTCGATGAGGAACGCCATGTGGGAGCCGAACGGCAGTCCGACGTACTGTCGCATCTGGCGAAGCTCCTCTTCGCGCACGGACGTGACGTGCTCGGTACGCTCCCAGAAGCTTTCGTCCAATCGAGACGCGGTCAGCTGCCAACGACTTTCCTCCTTGACGACAGGAGACGGGGACTCCAGCGACAGGGCCGACAGCGTCGTGTTCAAGCGTTTCGGCTTCATGTTCACGCGACCGAGGATCTGTTGTTCGGACAGTCCGCCAGGTACGCTCTCCAAGACTCCGAGTACGTCGCTGACCTCGCCTCTCGAGGGAAACGCGCTGTCGATGAACCAGTGGTTGATGTCGACGTCCTCCCCGCCGGCGAGTAGCACGCCATAGGCTGTGTCGAGAGCCCGTCCCGCCCGCCCCACCTGCTGGTAGTACGCGACTGCCGAGCCGGGCATCTGGTAGTGAATGACAAAGGCGAGATCGGGCTTGTCGAAACCCATTCCGAGCGCGACCGTGGCGACCAGTGCCTTGACCTCGTTGTGAAGCAGCGCGTTCTCGAGCTCCACTCGACGTTCGCCGCCCTCTTCGGCGGAGTACGACGCGACGTCGAGACCTTGCTCACCAAGCCATCCGGCGATCCGGTTCGCGTCCGACACGGTGAGCACGTAGATTATGCCGCTGCCGTCGATCGTCTGCAGGTGCTCGGCCAACCAGGCCAGGCGCTCTGCCTGATCGGACAAGGGAATCGTCTGGAGCGTCAGGGAGGGGCGTGCGAGGTCGCCCTGGAGGACGCCAAGCTTCGGCCCGAGGATCGTTTTGAGATCGGCCATCACGCGATCGGTCGCCGTCGCCGTCGTGGCGAGCAATCTCGCGTTGGAGGGGAGTCGTCGAAGGGTGCGCTCGATCAGGCGATAGTTAGGTCTGAAGTCGTGACCCTAATCCGAGATGCAGTGCGCTTCGTCGACGGTCAGCAACGAGAGCCGAGGGGCCATGATGGCCAGTTCCTTAGCCCTGAATCTTTCGTTGGCGAGACACTCGGGCGAGATCAGCAGAATGTCCAGCTCGTCCGACCAGATACGCGCGTGGATGTCCGGCCAGTCCTTCGTGTTCGAGCTGTTTCGGGTGGCCGCCCTCACTCCCATCCGCTCGGCCGCGGCGACCTGGTTGCGCATCAACTGAAGCAGTGGGGAGATGAGCAGCACCGGACCGCATCCCGCCTCGCGCAACAGCTTGGCGGCGATGAAGTAGACGAAGCTCTTGCCCCAGCCGGTTCTCTGCACCACCAGCAGCCGCTCGCCACCCTCGATGACGCGGCGGATGGCTTCCTCTTGATCCTCGCGGAAGTTTGCGTACGGATCGCCGGATCCGATGCGAAGAAGCTCGAGCGCTCGATTCGGGTCGTAGGAGACGAACGCCTCTCCGGCATCGGCAGTCCCGTCGAGAAGGGGAGCGTTCTCGTAGACGAGCGGCGAAGGTCGTTGCGCACTTGCAGCCATGCGGATCGATCGGGTGACGCCGGATGGCGATGCCTGCCGGTGTCGGCAGACGCGCAGGCCCGATGAAGCTTTTTCCTTGCCGAGGTGACCGCATGAGCCGATGTGCAAGCCGGTTCACGACACGGCTCACGGGATCTTGTGACCGCTAGACTCCGACCGCTGCGAACTTGCTCACGAGCCGCCACTTCGTTCGAGGGATCGGTACGCCATCACGAGCACCGACCCGCGCCCGTCGGCCCCGTGCTCGACGTCACGGGCGCAGGCGGTCGACGAGCCGTGTATGTCCGTTCAAGACAGCGATGTGCAGCGCGTCGATTCGCCGGCCGTCCGTCACGGGCCTGAGCCTCGACTCCGGATCTCCACCGTGCCCGAGCAGCAGCTCGAACGCCTCGAGATCACCGATGGTTGCCGCGAGCAGTAACGGCGTCCAGCGACAGCCCAGCTCGCCCAGGGTGGAGTCCCGTCTGTTCGGATCGGCCTGCGCCTCGAGTAGCGTGCGCAGCACGGCACGGCATCCGGCCGGATCGGGCCGCATTGCGTCGTGCACGGCGGTCGCGATCGCCGCCTTCTCCGGCGAGTCGGACAGTTCCGACAGGAATCCCTGGCGTACCCGAGCGAAGTCACCGCGCGAGATCGCCCCGTGCCAAGCATCGGTGATGGACGCCCCGGCGCCCATGATCCAGTCGGTCCACGGATTCGAGGCGTGTCGAGCCAGCGTCATGTGCAGCCTCACCAGCACTCGGCAGAGCGGTAATGGCGCCTCCGGGTCGATCGGGTTCGTCGCCGCCCCGTGCTCGATCAGCAGCAAGACGATCTTCGGGTCGTCAAGATCGATGCCGAGATCGATCGGCATCTCGCGAACCGTCGTCGATGCCCGATTCAGAGTTTCGGGCGACACGCCGTGTTCGAACAACCGGTACACGATGACGCGTCCTTCGGAATCTGTTGCCGCGCGGCGCAGCGCTCGCGTGACGGCGGTATCGCCGGATTCCGGGATGTGCACATCCGGGTTGCCCCCGGCGTCGAGCAGCGCGTCGACGTCGGACACCGTGCCTCGATCGACGGCTTCCATCAGGGGGGTGTAACGGGTCCGCCCACGTCCGGTACCCTGCAGCGCGTTCGGTGCCTTACGGTTTCGCTTGCTCAGACGGTAGTGCCCACCCCGTCCGGCGCTGCCGAGCGGCATCGGTATGTACCCCTTCGTCTTTCGGCTTGGGAAGCGTGTCTCGAAGGCGGCGCCGAGCATACGTCGCGTCTGGTTATCGTCCACGGACCAGGGGTACTGCTCGGGTGCCAGTAGTCGCAGCCGTGACAGGCACCGACTGAGCATGCTCAGGCGACCGGTACCTGCGGCGAACAGCAGCGCGTCCTCGAGCAACGGCACCTGTTGCCACCCGGCGCACCACCAGGACGGCTCGATCGTTTTCTTGAACCCCTGCATCGCTCTGTCGTCGTTGCTCTCGAGGATCGCGATCCGGATCGCCATGCGCTCCTGGAAGAGGGAAGCCGAGGCTATCTCGTGCGGACCAGTCCGATAGGGCTCGGCCTGCCACCTCTCGAGCATCGAGCGCAGCATCTTCGGGGAGGCGAGACCATCTCTGATGCTGTCGCGCATGATGCGATCGAGCTGGCTCTGGCGCTCGCTCGCACGTGGGTCGTTCCGCTCGAAGCCTTGGCGCCCGAGCACCTCGATCGTCGCGTCCAAAGTCCAGTGGCCGCCGGGTACCGCATCGAGATGTGCCGTCATGAGAGTGCGGACCGAGCGCGGCAGCGACTGGAAGGCCACCGAGACGGCCAGCCACCCGGTCAGCATGTCGATCGTGTCGACGTTTGCGGAATTCAGGCCGAACGCACCGGCGATGCCGAGCACGGTACGGCGATGCCCCGGAGGGAGGACGTCCGTGGGCTCGTCCTCGGAACCGTCGCGCGCGAGGAGGCTCGCGGCGGGTTCACCCGCGCGCCAGCGTCGCATGGTGCTGTCGCTGACGTCGAGCTCGGCAGCGAGGCGGCCGGTGAGCTGCCCGGTGGTGATACCGAGCTTCTCGGAGGCGAGGGCCAGCCAGGCTTCGATCGGAGCGTCGAGCCACTGCGTCGCGGTGGGCTTGGGCGCCGGGCCGCGATCGAGCAATCGGCGGGCTAGCTCGGCGAGGACAGGCACGGTGACCGCGTTGTCGATGGCCGCATGGCGATCCTGCGCAGCGATGCAGGTCAGGTCGACGTGTGCGGCCAGCGTTCGCATCGTCCGTGCCGCGGCCTCCCAGAGGTCCCCAAACTCGGCGCCCCACAGCTCCCCGGCGTCATTCTCGACGAGCGTCCGGACCCGGCGCTCGAGCCTGGCGAAGAGGGCGGCCGTGGAGCCGCGTACCTTGGGCCCGGCCACCGCATCCAGATCCTCGACTACTCCGGATCGAGCGAGAGCGGGGCGGTAGCCCGCGGCCGTCACCGCGTCGCGCAGAACGCGTCCGGGGCTCGGCAGAGCGGATCGGCTCGTCATCGTGGCGCGGGCCATCTCGTGGCCCGGCGGCGCCTCTGCACCGTCGGGCCGATCCGATCAGGACTCGCCATGGTCCGGACGGTGCGCCGCAGCCAGGGCTCGGGCGGCGAACCCGCCCTTGGTTACTTTTCCGCCGTTCGACTTGGCCTCCCGGGCCTGTATCCGTGCGGCGGCCTTCGGAGTCATGGGTGTCCTTGTCGACGCTGCCGCAGGTGGCTTGCCCGCCGGGCGTCCGGATCGTCGTTTCGTCATCGTTCCGCTTCCGTTTCCGTGCCGGTTGGCACGCCGACACGTTTATAGCGGCGGGACCGAGACCGATCGTGTCACCTGAGCGGAAGATTTCCTCGATTTTGCTGTGTGCGGGTACGGGCGGCAACACAGCCTCGGAATCGCGCCGACGAGCCGGAGAGTTGTGACTTCGCTTACCTTTCTGGACTACCCTAAAGGTCAGGCCGAAGGGACGGAGTCCATGCAGTTCGTCATCGCCAGCACGTTCCAGCGCGCCCTCGCACGGCTTGATAATCAGAGCGCTCGCGCGGTCAAGACGACCGCCTTCGATCTGCAGAACGACCCGGCCGGCCGCGGCAAGCGCTTCCACCGGATCGACCGCTGCCGGGACCCGAACTTCTGGTCGCTGCGCGCGAGCCGCGACCTGCGGTTGATCGTCCACAAAACGGGCGACCGAATGGTGCTGGCGTACGTCGATCACCACGACGACGCCTATGACTGGGCCATCCGGCGTGAGATGAAGGAGCACCCGCGTACCGGTGCCCTTCAGATCGTCGAGGTCGAGGAGCTGGTCGAGACCCGTGCGGTGCACGAGCGTCCAATCGCTGGCTACGTGCCCGCCGCGACTCCGGAGTCGCCGCCGCCCCCGCTCGCCGACCGCGACGACGACGAGCTGCTGCGCCACGGCGTGCCCGACGCTTGGCTGGACCGGCTGCGCGCGGCCGACACCGATGAGCTGCTGGAACTCGCTGACCACCTGCCCCAAGAGGCGCAGGAGGCAGTCCTCGCGCTCGCGGTCGGAGAGACGCCGCCGGAGCCTGCTGTCGAGGACACCGAAACGCCTGCCGAGGCGCGTCCCGACGCCCGTCGGCGCTTTCGCGTCGTCGAAGGACGGGACGAGCTCGAGGCCGCGATGGCCTTTCCGTGGGACCAGTGGACGGTGTTCCTGCATCCGAGCCAGCAGAGCGTGGCCGATCGTAGCTTCGTGGGCCCTGCCCGCGTCGGCGGCTCGGCCGGCACCGGCAAGACGATCGTGGCACTGCACCGTGCCTGGCGCTTGTCCCGGCGGGACGATGCGCGGGTGCTGTTGACGACGTTCTCGAGGCCGCTGGCGAACGCGCTCGTGCGCAAGCTGCGCATCCTGGCAGGCTCCCGCGACGAGACGGTGCCGCGCGTGACGATCGCCTCGTTTCTCGACGCCGCATCGGAGCTCGTGGCGCTCGACACCGGCCACGAGCCGAAGCTCGCGAAGGAGAGTGACGAACGTGCGGCGCTGGCCCGCGCGGCCGAGGCGCACCCGGTCGACGGCTTCGACGAGACCTTCCTGTACACCGAGTGGCGCGACGTCGTCGACGGCTGGCAGCTGCCCGACGAGCGGAGCTATCTCGACGTCTCGCGCACCGGCAGGCGCAGCAGGATCGGCAAGAGGCAGCGCGCCGCGCTGTGGCCACTTTTCGCCGCGACGCGAGCGGACCTCGTGGACCGAGGCCGACCGACGGCGCCGATGGTCTTCGCCGCGGCAGCCGAGGCTTGGCGTCCGCGCGAGGACAAGCCGTACCGGCACGTCGTCGTGGACGAGGCCCAGGATCTCGGTCCGCCGGAGCTGCGCTTCCTCGCCGCCATCGTGCCGGACGACCCGGACGCGCTGTTCTTCGCCGGAGACCTCGGCCAGCGCATTTTCCAGCACCCGTTCTCCTGGGCGGCGCTCGGGGTGGACGTGCGCGGCCGCTCCTCGACGCTGAAGGTCAACTACCGGACCAGTCACCAGATCCGGAGCGCTGCCGACCGCTTGCTGCCCGCCGCGGTGCGCGACATGGACGGTGTCGGCGACGAGCGGCGCGGCACGGTCTCGCTGTTCGGCGGCCCCGTGCCCTTGGTGATGCGCAGCGCGGACGAGTCAGATGAGGAAGCACGCGTCGCGCAGTGGCTCCAGGATCTCGCCGCCGAAGGATTCGCGCCCGGCGAGATCGGGCTGTTCGTGCGCGACCGCTCGGTGATCGGCCGGGCCGAGCGGGCTGCCGAGGCGGCGGGTCTCGTGCCCGAGTTCCTGAGCGGCGAGGAAGAGCGCGAAGGCGGCACGGTTGCCGTCGGCACGATGCACTACGCAAAGGGGCTCGAGTTCCGCGCCGTCGCGGTCATGGCCTGCGACGACGACCTGTTGCCGCAAGCCGCACGGATCGAGGCGGTGGTGGATACCGCCGAGCTGGACGAGGTCTACGCGACCGAACGACACTTGCTGTACGTCGCGTGCACACGGGCACGGGAACGGCTGGTGGTCAGTGGCAAGAGACCGGTGTCCGAGTTCCTCGGCGACCTGGCTGCCGATTCGAACTGATGAACGGCCGATGCCGATCGCGAGCTGGGATGGACGACTCGGATAACGCGTGAACGCCCATGCACGACGCACCGACTATCCGATCCGTCGCTATCGACCAACGCCGGCTCTGCGCAACACAACGATTTCAGGCCGTCGGTTCACATCGGTATCGATACACATGGTGTTCGCCGCCTCCACCAACCGTGACAGCTCCGCCGCCGAGTACTGCGTCGTGATCCGTGCGGAGCGATGACCGAGCAGGTCTTGCCGATCCTCGAAACTGACGCCGGTAGATCGAAGGCGCCGGCCGAAGGTGTGCTTCAGATCGTGCACTCGCACATGTGGCAACCCGACAGCCTTGCGGGCGCGCAGCCACGCACTGTTGAGCATCCGGGTGACGGGCTCGCCGTTGTAGGTGAACACGTGATCAGAATGAGTGCCCCGCTGGCGTTCAACCACCGACAACGCAGCTCGGTTCAGAACGACGAGGCGGTCGTCTCCGTTCTTTACCCGCTCGCCCGGCACGATGAACACGATCGTGTCGAGCTGCGGCACCTCGACGGCCCAGTCCCATCGCTGGCTGCAGATCTCGCTATCCCGACATCCGGTGTTCACCGCGAACGTCGCCATGTCGGCCAAGTGCGGGGGCAGGGCGGCGAAGAGCCGCGCCTCCTCCTCGCGGTTCAGCGGGTACGGCTTCCGCTTGTTCGTGTCGCTGAGCAACTTGTTTCGCGGTGCCGACACTAGCCAGGTCAGCCCGTGCTCATCCACCCACTCGTTCGCCGCGAGGTTCAGGATGCGGCGAACGACCTTCAGGCCGTGGTTGATCGTTCCAACGGCGGCGCCATCCTTCTGCCGGTGATCGACCCACGGCTGCAGGGTACCGGTGTGGATCCTGTCGAGCGTCACCGAGCCGATCCACGGCATCAGCAATTTCAGTCGGCCGATGTCGCTGTGCAGACTGCGCTTGTGCTGGTTCTCGAGCACAAACTTTGCGGCCGCCTGCTCGAAGGTGCGCGACGGGCGGACGCCGTAGACCGATGCCTGCCGCGCCTCCTTGGTCAGCCGTGCGAGGAACTGCTCCGCTTCGTCGAGCCGATCTGCTCCAGTGCTCTGGCAAATTTGTTGACCGTTGATGCGCTTGTCGACGTGCCAGATACCGGCACGCTTGATGAGGCCGGGTGGCTTCTTCCTTGCCACGGGGTCGCTCCCTTCGAGCGCGCAGGGCGCCCGTGTTGTGAGATGTATTCGTCCACCCAGGCATCGAGCTCGAACCGGTCGAATGCGACGCCCTGCTCCCCGATGGGGATCTCGGTGAGGCCGGGCCGGACCTCGGCGTTGAACCGGTTGCGGTCCATGCCGCGGTAGGCTGGCGCGTCTCGCAGCCGCAACATGCGCGGCAGCAGGACGACGTTTCCGGAAGTGCCGGGCTTCATTCCGGCGCTACAGCTCGGGGAAGCGATCCACCGCGCGGCGGAAGCGGCGATCGAGCTGTGGCAGCTCGTTGGTTGCGCCGCCGTCCGGCACCGTCGCAAGCTGCGTCACGATCCACTTCGACAGCTCATCGAAGTTGGTGCGAGACCGGCCAACGTCGAGCAGACCAACGATGGTCAACGTGTGCGGGATCCGCAGGCGATTCATCATTGCGTGTGTGAGGAGTACACGAGCGCCGACATGATCCGCTGCCATCCATCTATCCCGGCTCATTGGCGAACGGAAGATGAGAATTGCCGATGTGTCGCGCGAGACGGGGCTGAGCCGCAACACGGTGACGCTGCTGTACCGGGAGACCGCGGCGCGTGTCGACCTCGATGCGATCACAAGCTATGCGAGCTTTTCGACTGCGAGGTGGGGGAGTTGCTGGAGCGCGTCGAGCTGCCGGCCCCGGACGCTTGATGACATTCTCGCTCGTTCCGTATGTGGCGTCGTTTGAGAATGCGGCGTGGGAGCGGCCGCCGATTTCAGTTCTATTCCAGAACCTGCTGTTGTTGAGAAGTGCGCCGCGGTGAAGACGGTGAACCGGCGGAGGGTGGTCGGGCGGTGGGCAAGTGTGGGGTGCCTGTGGTCAGGCGCTCGCCCGGCAGTCCGTTTCCTGCGAGGTCCCGCTACGCCTTTCCACAGGCAGTCCATGCGCTCGTCGCTCGGCAACGATGTCCACGGGTCGACCACGCGGAGTCCGGCGCGAGATTGTTGTGTTCGCGTTCCGCAGCTCTCTCCTGAAAGTTACCGACGACGTAGGTCCGCGGTTCATGGCAGCGGAGCCCGCCGGGCGCGCTGGCGCACCGTATGCTGTGTTCGCCGCTGATCAGAAGCGCAGATCCTCTGACTAGCGGTCTCTGTGTTGCAGCGCTGTTCACCTATACACTGTGTCTATCAAGAGAACCGGACCGATGGCGACGGCGGATCAGATATTGGGGTTGGTGAAGAGCCACGCTGAAGGCGATGACGAGCGGCTGTACGCCATCGCGTTGCAAATCGCGGCTGCGGAAGCCAAACGGGGTCGTGAGTCGAAAGCTCAGCAGCTTCGCTCGGCCGTGGACGCCGCTCGGACAGCACGTCCAAGGTTGCGCTCGGCTCGACCCGGCTCCGCGGCTCCCGCAGCTTCGATGGGCCTGCAGGCAGGCACGCGACTCGCGTCGCTTGCCATCGTGTCAGAGCCCAGGACCAGGTTGCAGGATCTCGTTCTCGCTGAATCGCTCGTCGATTCGCTCGGAGAGCTTCTTCGTCAACAGCGGCAACGAGGCAGGCTCCGGGACCACGGTCTTTGGCCTGACTCGCGTCTTCTGCTCGTTGGTCCGCCCGGTTGTGGCAAGACGATGAGCGCTTCCGCGCTCGCCGGCGAACTGCATCTGCCGCTGATCACGGTACGTCTTGACGCGCTGATCACCCGATACCTTGGCGAGACGGCCGCGCATCTTCGTCAGATCTTCGATGAGATTCATGATCGACGAGCGGTGTACCTGTTCGACGAGTTCGACGCGCTCGGTGCAAGCCGGACGGAAGCGCATGACGTCGGCGAGATTCGTCGTGTGCTCAATTCGTTCCTGCAATTCGTCGAAGAGCCAAACACGACCGATAGTCTGATCGTGGCTACAACCAACCGGCCGGCGAGCCTGGACCTGGCACTTGCCAGAAGGTTCGACCGCGTTTTGCGGTACGAGCCGCCATCAGAAGAAGAAGCCCGTGAGGTGCTTGAGCGCCATCTTGGTCGATTCTTGCCCCGCTCCGGTGTGACCAAACGAGCGATCGAATTGACATCAGGTCTCAGTCAGGCCGAGATTGCCCAGGCTGCACGCGAAGCGGTCAAGAATGCGGTTCTCGATGAGAACAAGCTTGTCGAAGCTCGTCAGGTTGAGGGCGCGTTGGCAAGGCGACGAGTCATGTGCCTCGAGATGGAGCGCAAATCCGATCCTGAACCGAATCGATGAGCGATAGCAGTACTGGCCTCGAGCGCCGTGATCATCTTCAGTTGCAACGGCGAGCAAGAGCGCGAAGATTCGGCGTGCCGCGTTCGTCATGGCCACCGCGGGAGTCCTCGCGGAGCCGTTCGGTACACGCGGACCAGCTGCTTGCTGCCATTGAATCGCTTCGTGAAGCGAACCAAGACCGATCTCATCTGCGCCTAGACGGTTTCGAGGATGTACCGGGCGGCGTCCTACTTGACATCCATGCCGGCGATGGCGTGCATGTCAGCGCTCTACGCGGCCTCGAAACCAAGGACGTGCGGGTCGGCGTCGTGCGCATTGATGCGAGTGGAATCTCGCGCGCCGCACTCGTGACTGGAGATGAGGGGCTCGGAAAGCTCGAGCGTGACATCACCGCCTATCGCGACGAAGACACGCGTGGCGGAAATCCGCGTCACCAACCGAAGATTGAGAGTATCGAGCAGATTGCACTCGGTCAGCTGGAGAGTCTCTGGGGTGATACGCGACCAATTCCTTTAGCAGCCGAAGATGAGCGGCGCTGGTGGCAGTGCTGGTGCTGGGCGGACCGGGTCCATCTGCTTGAACGGGCGGCAGACATGCTGGGTTGCCCCGTCGACCTCGATCAGCGACTGAGATTCCCGGAGATTCACGTGTTGCCAGTGCAAGCGACGCGACGTGAGCTTGGGCGAACCGTGCTGTCGAGCGGTGCGGTCAGCGAGATACGACTGGCAACCGACACGCCAAGGTTCTGGATGAACATGAGCGGGATCGAACAACGTGAGTGGGAGCAGAATCTTCTCGATCGGATCGACTGGCCTCGGGAGGACGCGCCGGCAGTGTGCTTGCTGGACACAGGTGTGAACCGGGCTCACCCGTTGATCGAACCGGTGCTGTCCGCGCGTGATACAGGCGCGGTCAATGAGGAATGGACTTCGGCCGATGGCGCTATTCCTCATGGCACTCTGAGTGCTGGGCTCGCGCTATACGGTGATCTCGTGCCTGTGCTTGCCGGAACTGAACGCATTGGACTTACCCACCGGCTTGAGTCGATGAAGCTTGTTCGCACTGATGACCCCGAGGCGCATGAGGCCAGGAGCTACGGCAAGGTCACCCAGCAAGCGATCTCCCGCGCCGAGCTTAACGCGCCAACGCGTCAACGGGTTTTCAGTCTGCCGGTCACCCAGGATCTTCCCGGTATTGTTCCGAGCGCATGGAGCGCCGCGCTCGATCAGTCGGCCGTAGGCGATTCATTGGAGGAGGGCGATTCCGGCGCACGGGAGGGACGTCTGATTCTTGTCGCCGCAGGCAATGTCCAGGACGGCGATGTGACCGTCGACGACGATGCTGATATGAACAGCCACGGAATCCTTGACCCGGCGCAAGCGTGGAACACGGTGACCGTCGGTGGATTCACGAACAAGACCGAGATCGACATCGAGGAGGACGACCTGGACGGATACGCGCCACTTGCAAGTGTCGGAGAGCGCAGCCCCTATAGCCGCACTTCGCGCCCATGGCGTCCCGATACTCCTATCAAGCCCGAGATCGTGTTCGAGGCGGGGAACATGGCGGTTGCACCCGAAGGCAACTAGATCGCCGCAAGAATCGATTCCCTCTCGCTTCTGACAACCGGTCCGGACGTGATCGGGCGCCCGTTCGACACTATGTGGGCAACCAGTGCGGCCGTGGCGCAATCTGCGCGTTTGGCGGCAATGGTTCGGGCCCGCTACCCGGAGTTTCGTGATGAAACCCTGCGTGCGTTGCTGGTGCACGGAGCGCAGTGGACTCCAGCGATGCGAGCTCGACTTGACGACGTCGGCGTCACCGATCGTTGGAGCTGGCTACGCGTCTTCGGCTACGGCGTTCCGCAGCTCGAGCGAGTGCTCGGATCGGCCGCAAATGACCTGGCGATCATCGCGGAGGAAGTGATTACGCCATATCGATTCGAGCGCGGTGCTAGCACAGTCGGGTACGGCGACATGCATCTGCATGTTCTGCCGTGGCCTATCGAAACACTGCGATCGCTTGGAGAAGTCCAGGTGCGCCTGAAGGTGACGCTGTCCTATTTCGTAGAGCCGAACCCAGGCCGATTCGGGGCAGTCAGTGCCAGCGTGTATCGATCGTCGGGGCTTCGATTTGCACTGCAGCGTCGGGCCGAAAGTGTTGACGAGTTCGAATCGCGAATTAACGGTGCTGCCCGCGAGGATGACTGGGAAAAGACGGATGTAACGGACAAGGGTTGGGTGCTCGGTTCGAGGGCGGTGGGCAATGGTTCACTGCATTGCAACGTGTGGGAAGGGACGGCAGCCGACCTGGCTGCGCGAGGACACCTCGGCATCTATCCGACCAGCGGTTGGTGGCGAGACCTTCGCAGACTTCGCCGGTACGACGATTCGATGAACTACTCGCTGGTGGTGTCGCTCGAGACTGACAGCGAAGAGGTTGACCTCTACGCGGACATCTCTGCGGTGCTCGCTGTCGTGACGTCGGTCGAGGTCTGACCCCGATTGTTTCCGGAACCTGGGTTCGCGCGACTTGCTGAGATGCGACCGACGCGCCGTGAGGTAGGTCACGATCCGCTATCGGCCAAACAGGTCTACGAACTACTTCGTGTTGACGAGTGGCCGATAAAAAATCTATAAGTATCAGCAGCTTGTTCGGCGTGAATGATCTGTATCGGTCAAATCAGGGTTCATGGCCAATAAAATCGCGCGGATGATAGCGTCTTCCTTTGTTCTCCCCTTCAGCCACGATTCGGCCCTCATCGGCGACCTGTCTCAAGGCTCGTCGGAACGTACGCTCCTTGAGCTCCTCGCCGATCCGGCGGCGGATGTCCGAAGCGGTCGAGCCGGGATAACGTTCCACGTCCTCGACGATGAGCGCGTGCAACCTGTGAGGCTCGATACGCGCGAGGGTCGTGCGAGTGTCCAGTCCCGTCTGATGTAGCAGGGACGGCACGACGAAGTAGCGCGTGCCGCGGGCCCGACCACTCTGCTCGACGAGGCCGAAACCGACCAGTCGAGATACCCAAGGTCGGAGGGCCTCGGCACCGCGAAGATCGAGCGCGCGCGAGAGTTCCTCCGCCGACAGTCCTTCGGACTGAGCAAGGATGCCAAGGGCGATGCGCTCGCGCTGAGTGAGATCGTGGCGCTGGTCAGCCTCGGTCAACAGTCGGATGACGCCGGGGTGCACGATTCGACGCCGGACGACGACACGGACCAGATCCACGTCCTCTGTCACCGCGGGTACTGACCGACCACTGGCGAGCAGCCGCTCGTACATCATGTCGAACCCGCTGCCCTCCTTCTCCATCAGCCCCAGATCGTGGAACACGCGGGCGAGTCCGTCGTTGCGGCGGCGGCTCCGGTGCAGGATGTTGTCCGGCGTGATCCCGAGCGGCAGCGGGCCGACGTTGACGATCTCGAGACGGTCTGGGTACAGGGAAAGGAAGATGTCGCCGCGCTGCGTGTACGGGCGGTGCACCAGCGCGTTGACGAGCAGCTCCCTCACGACGCTCTCGTCGTAGGCGGGGACGTTGACGCGCAGCAGACCTTCCGGCAGTTCGTAGCTTTCCTCGAAGTCCGGAACCCCGTGACGAACGGCGTAGACGAGTTCGACCGGCGACAGCGTGTGGTCGTCCCACACTTCCTTCCAGATCTTCTCCTCGCGCTCGTCGTAGCGGATGGCCTGCACGATGGGTGCGGTTCCGAGCTTCGCGCGGTCGCTCCTCGAGCCGACCATCAGGACGCCGAGGTTCGTCAGCGTCTCGCCGATCGAGAGGTCGTAGTGGACGAGTAGCTCCGCGTCGGACTTCTCCCGGACGGACGTCTTCACTCGGCTCGATGCCCGGATCGCCTCGGCCCAGCGCCTGAGCGCCGATGAGTCGGCGTCGCTGCTCGAGACGCCGAGCGAAGTCATCGCCTCCCACGAGATCACCGAGCGATCGTTCGCGAGGCGGAGCACATCGTCGCCG
>Ga0209828_1001137_pt1 | contig 24599 bp, 20 predicted proteins | sample MaitaG_FD_187429 | JGI IMG/M metagenome (GOLD analysis project Ga0209828, IMG submission 187429) | Marine algal microbial communities from Maine, USA - Maine_Asex2 metaG (SPAdes) (version 2) | ecosystem: Host-associated > Algae > Red algae > Unclassified | place: Maine, USA | collected 2015-01-05
CTACCGACGCGACCTGATGGACTTCAGGAACGTGCTGCTCGTCGAGCAGCCGAACGGCGACTTCGGCCAGACACTCATGCGCCAGTTCCTGTTCGACGCCTGGCATCTACCAACGCTGCAGGCGCTCGCGGCGTCAAGCGACTTCCGCCTCGCCGAAATCGCCGAGAAGGCCGTGAAGGAAGTCACTTACCATCTGGACCGTAGTACCGATCTGGTCATCCGGCTCGGCGACGGCACAACCGAAAGCCGCGCGCGCATGCAAGCGGCCGTCGATACGCTCTGGCCGTTGACGGACGAGCTTCGCGAGGGTGACGACATCGAACGGACACTCGCGGCGGAAGGTGTGGCAGCCGCGCCGGAGGCGGTCGCCCGGAACTGGGAGGCGCACGTCGTCGGTGCGCTCCGACAGGCTACGCTCTCGCGGCCCGAAGACGGGCACGGCCGCTTCAAGGGATGCGGCAAGCAGGGCAGACACAGCGAACACCTCGGCTTCATTCTCGCCGAGATGCAGTTTCTGCCGCGCACCTACCCCGATGCGAGCTGGTAGGCGGATAAGCGACGTGCTCGCGCGACCCACTGACGCACAGCTCTGGCAATGGCTGGGGGAAGTGCCGGATCCGGAGATTCCGATCATCTCGATCGTCGATCTCGGTATCGTGCGGGCCGTGCGCTGGGAGGAAGACACGCTCATCGTCACCGTGACGCCTACCTACTCGGGCTGTCCCGCGACGCGCGTGATCAACGACGACATCGTCGCTCATCTTGCCGGGCGCGGTATCGAAGGTGTGCGGATGGAGCGCCAGCTGTCGCCCGCCTGGACGACCGCCTGGCTGAGCGATGAGGGGCGCGAGAAGCTGCGCGACTACGGCATCGCCCCACCCGTCGAGGACGGTCAAGGGTGTGCCGTCGGGAAGGCGGCGGCCAGCGTCGCACCGGTGCGAATGATGCGAGCGGGAGCGCTGTCGCCCGCCACCCCGGTCGTGCCGGATGGTGTCTTTGTGCCGCCCGTGGCACCGCCCTCTGTCAGCTGCCCGCGATGCGGCACCGGCGACGCCGAGCGGATCAGCCAGTTCGGTTCGACACCGTGCAAGGCGAGCTACCGTTGCCGCGGGTGCCTCGAGCCGTTCGACTACTTCAAGTGCATCTGAACGACGGACGACGAACATGGCGCTGTTTCTTCCCTTGCAGATCACTGATGTCCGCCACGACACGCGCGATGCAGTGGTCGTGACCTTGCTGCCGGATCCCGATGATGCCGAGCATTTCGACTTCGTCCAGGGTCAGTACCTGACCTTCCGTCGCGCGTTCGACGGCGAGGAACTCAGACGCTCCTATTCGATATGCGCGCCACGTGGCGCTGGCGTGTTGCGCGTGGGTATCAAGCGCGTCGACGGCGGCGCTTTCTCGACCTGGGCCAAGGAGGAACTCAAGGCGGGTGACACGATCGAGGCGATGCGGCCGATGGGCGCCTTCCACGTCCCGCTCGAGCCCGAGCTGGCGCGATGCTATCTCGGCTTCGCCGCCGGCAGCGGCATCACGCCGCTGCTGAGCCTGATCGCGACGACGCTCGCGGCCGAACCGCACTCGACCTTCATGCTCGTCTACGGCAACCGCTCGATCAACTCGATCATGTTTCGCGAGGAGCTCGAGGATCTGAAGAACCGCTACATGGGCCGCTTCAGCGTGATCCACGTGCTGAAAGGCGAGCAGGACATCGAACTGTTCTCCGGTCGGATCGACGCCGAGAAGTGCGCGCAACTGTTCAAGGGATGGATCGACATCGAGAGCATCGACCTGGCGTACATCTGCGGGCCGGAGCCGATGATGCTCGCCGTCACGAAGTCGTTGCGCGAGCATGGTCTCGCTGACAAGAACATCAAGTTCGAGCTGTTCGCCTCCTCGCAATCGGGCCGAGCGCGGCGGCGGACGAGTTCGTCGAGTGCGGCCGCGGGCAAGGGTGCACGCTGCAGGGCTACCATCACGCTCGACGGGGCGACTCGCGAGATCGAGATGGGCAAGGAGGGCGAGAGTGTCCTCGACGCGGCGCTCGCGGCGAACCTGGACGCGCCTTACGCCTGCAAGGCCGGTGTCTGCTCGTCCTGCCGCGCGATGGTGCTCGAGGGCGAGGTGGAAATGGAAAAGAACCACGCGCTGGAGGACTACGAGGTGGCGCGCGGCTACGTGCTGACCTGCCAGTGCCTTGTGCTCTCCGACACTGTCGCCATCACCTACGACCAGTGAGCTCGCCAACGAAGATTGCGATGAGTGATTCGACTGAACCGCACCGACTCGAAAGCTATGCCTGTGGCGAGTGGGTGCGCGGCACCGGGCAGGGCAAGACGCTTCTCGACGCCAGCACGGGAGACTCGGTCGCGCTGATCGATTCGCGCGATCTCGACGTCGAGGGCATGCTTGTCCACGCGCGCGAGCGAGGGGGGCCGGCGCTACGCTCAATGAGCTTTCACCAGCGAGCGCTCATGCTCAAGGCGCTGGGACAGGCGCTGATGGCGGAGAAGGAGAGGTTCTATGCGCTGTCGGTCGCGACCGGTGCGACGCGCACTGACAGCTGGATCGACATCGAGGGCGGCATCTCGACGCTCCTCTCCTACGGTTCCAAGGGACGGCGCGAGTTGCCCAATGCCCATGTCCTGGTCGACGGAGAGATCGAGCCACTGTCGAAGGATTCGAGCTTCTCCGCCCTGCATATCCTGTCCTCGCTCGAGGGCGTCGCGGTGCACATCAATGCCTACAACTTCCCTTGCTGGGGCATGCTCGAGAAGCTTGCCCCGACCTTGCTCGCGGGCGTGCCCGCAATCGTCAAGCCGGCGAGCCAGACTGCCTACCTGGCCGAGCTGATGGTGCGGCGAATGATCGCCACCGGACTCCTGCCCGCAGGCGCGCTACAACTGATCAGCGGCGCCGTCGGTGATCTCCTCGATCACGTCGGCGCTCAGGACGTGGTCACCTTCACCGGTTCCGCTGCCACCGGACGAAAGCTCCGTGCGCACCCGACGGTCATCGAGAACGCCACGCGCTTCTCGATGGAAGCCGACAGCCTCAACTGCGCCGTGTTGGGCCGCGACGCCGGTCCGGACACACCCGAATTCGACCTGTTCGTGCGCGAGGTCGCCCGCGAGATGACCGCCAAGACGGGGCAGAAGTGCACGGCGATCCGGCGCGTCATCGTGCCAGAGGCATACGCAGATGCGCTCGTCGACGCGCTTCGCGTGCGTCTCGGCAAGACGACGATCGGCGACCCGCGCGACGAGCGTGTGCGCATGGGACCGCTGGCGAGTCTCGAGCAGCGCGACGAGGTCCGCGCGCGCATCGCCGAACTCGCCGCCGAGGCCGACATCGTCGCAGGCGATCCGCTGAACCCGACGCTCGTTTCCGGAACCGCCGGCGACGGCGCTTTCATCGACCCCGTGCTGCTCTACTGCGAGAATCCGGAGAAGGCCGCGGCGGTGCACCAGATCGAAGCCTTCGGGCCGGTTGCGACCGTCATGCCCTACGAATCGACCGAGCAGGCAGTAACCCTCGCCCGTCGCGGCGGCGGCAGTCTCGTCGCCTCGGTGTTCACCAACGATACCGGCTTCGCCCGTGACACCGTTGCCGGGCTGGCTCCATGGCACGGACGCGTCATGCTCGGCAATCGGCTGAGCGCGAAGAGCTCGACCGGTCACGGTTCACCGCTACCGATGCTGGTGCACGGCGGACCCGGTCGTGCCGGCGGGGGCGAGGAGCTCGGCGGGGTGCGCGCTGTCAAGCACTACCTGCAGCGCACTGCCGTGCAGGGCACACCGGAGCTACTGACCGCGGCTACCGGGCGTTGGGTCACTGGCGCGCCGGCGCATGAGTCAGACAGGCATCCGTTCCGCAAATCCCTGGCCGAGCTCGAGATCGGCGATTGCATCGTCACCGCCACGCGTGAGGTCACGCTGGCCGACATCGAGCATTTCGCCGCGTTCACGGGCGACACTTTCTATGCCCACATGGACGAGACAGCCGCCCGCGCCAACCCGTTCTTCGAGGGTCGCGTGGCGCACGGCTACCTGATCGTCTCGTTCGCTGCCGGGCTCTTCGTCGAACCCGCGCCGGGTCCCGTGCTGGCGAACTACGGTGTCGACAAGCTGCGCTTTCTGACCCCGGTGAACCCGAACGACGTGCTGCAGGTGACGCTCGTCTGCAAGGAAATCAATCCGCGCGAGACCGACGACTATGGCGAAGTGCGCTGGGATTGCTGCGTGACGAACCAGGACGCGGCTGTGGTCGCCCAGTATGACGTGCTGACGATCGTGGCGAAGACGGGTGAGGCGGGGCAGGACGCGGGATCGACATCGTGAGCGACACGCCGGTCAGCATCGAGCGCGAGGGCGGCATCGCGGTCGTCACGCTCGATTCCCCCCCGGTAAATGCCATCGGCCATGCGATGCGGGCCGCGCTGTACGCGGTGGCCGGGTCGCTCGATGATGAGGACGGTGTTCGTGGCGTGGTACTGATCGCGCGCGGCCGTAGCTTCATCGCCGGTGCCGACATCGGCGAGTTCGAGCGACCGCCTGAGGCGCCGCATCTGCCGGACGTCATCGAACGCATCGAACGCGCCCGGGCGCCGTGGGTCGCGGCCATTCACGGCACAGCGCTCGGTGGCGGGCTGGAGGTCGCGCTCGGCTGCGCGTGGCGCATCGCCGCTCGTTCCGCCCGATTGGGGTTTCCGGAGGTCACGCTCGGGCTCGTGCCCGGTGCTGGCGGCACGGTCCGTCTGCCGAGACTGGTGGCGCCCGAGGCGGCCGTTCGGCTCGTCACCTCGGGTAAACCGGTCAACGCGAGCGAGGCGCTGGAGCTCGGCCTGATCGATGCTGTCGCCGGGGAGAACCTGCGCGCCGACGCAATCCGCTTCGCCCGGAACAAGGTGGACCAGCCGCGACCTGAAGCGCTCGCCCGGCGCTCACCGGTCGGGTCCCCCGGGGAGAACTTCTGGCGAACGCAACACGCCGCGATCGCGAAGCGCGCACGTGGTCAGGATTCGCCGCTCCGCGCACTCGAGTGTGTGCGCCGAGCCGTCGAGAACGCAGCAGAGGACGCCCTTGCGCAAGAGCGCGAGACCTTCCTCGAACTCCGCGCGAGCAATCAGGCGAAGGCGCTTCGGCACGTGTTCTTCGCCGAGCGTGCGGCGACAAAGCCGCCCGAACTCGCCGACGTCGAGCCGCGAGCGGTCGGCTCGGTGGGTGTCGTCGGCGGTGGCACGATGGGCGCGGGCATCGCCGTGGCGCTCGGTAACGCAGGGCTGCCTGTGGTGCTGATCGAACGCGATGACGAGTCGCTGGAACGTGGGCGGGCGAACGTCACACGCATTCTCGATGGCGCGGTCAAGCGAGGACGGCTGGACGGAGCAGCCCGCGACGCGCGTCTCGCCAGCGTGCGTTTCGAGAGCGACTACGCGGCGCTCGGCGACAGCGATCTGGTGATCGAGGCGGTGTTCGAGGAGCTCGAGACCAAACGAGCCGTGTTCGAGCAGCTCGATGCCATCTGCCGTGCCGACACCGTATTCGCAACCAACACCTCCTACCTCGACCCGAACGCCATCGCAGCGGCGAGTCTTCGCACCGAGCGAATACTCGGGCTGCATTTCTTCAGCCCGGCCAACGTCATGAAGCTGCTCGAGATCGTGCCGACCGCGGCGAGCGCGCCGGAGGTCGTCGCGAGCGGCTTCGCGCTGGCGCGCAAGATCGGCAAGATTCCGGTGCTCGCGGGGGTCTGCGACGGCTTCATCGGCAACCGCATCCTGAAGGTGACCCGTGCCCAGGCCGAGCGGCTGCTCCTCGCCGGGGCAATGCCCGCCGACGTGGACCGGGCGATGCGGGCGTTCGGGATGCCAATGGGCCCGTTCGAGGCGCAGGATCTCGGCGGACTCGACATTGCCGCTTTACAGCGGGAGGCGGCGCGCGAGCGCGGCGACACGTCGTTCGCGCCGATCGCCGAGCGGCTCGTCGCGCTCGGGCGACTCGGCCAGAAGAGTGGCGGCGGCTGGTACGACTATGTGAAAGACGAGCGCACGCCGCGCTCCTCCAAGACGGTGGCGTCGATCATCGCCGAGGAGGCTGAAGCCACGACACTGCGCTGCCCGAGTCTGTCGGACGAAACGCTCGCTGCGCACATCGTCTTCCCGATGATCGACGAAGGGGCCCGCATCCTGGAGGAGGGCGTCGCGCGCCGCGCGAGCGACATCGATCTGGTCGAAATCCACGGTTACGGCTTCCCGCGCTGGCGCGGCGGACTGATGCATTACGCGCGAACGCGGGGGCTCGTCGAAATCGTCGAGGCGCTCGACAAGTGGGCGACGCACGGCCTGTGCGAAGCGCCCGGCAGGTTCCTCATCGATGCGGCGAAGCGGGGAGAGTTTCCGACATGAGGGTTCCGCTTGCCGCTCATCTATCCTTCGGCGCGCGTTCTTCCATCTCGTCTGCCGAGCGCAACTCCGCCGCCTCGATCGCTTCTTGAAAGCGCTGGCGAAGATAGGTCGCCATGTTCTTCATCGAGTGCTCCGAGATTGCCAGCAGGCTCGAACAATTGAAGCGCAACTCGATGATGCGCGGATCGTCCTCGGAGAGGCTCACAAGCCGACGCAAGAGGAATCGCAGGTAGGCGAGAATTTCACCGTGCTCAAACGAGCGCACGATGAGGAGGCCGCTGCTGTTGTGCTCTCGAATATCTGGTTCGATGCTGTGGAATCCGGTGACCGGCGTCGAGGCAAACGCGTGAACCAGGCCGATGTCCGGAGAACGATAGGCCACATGCTGGGCGATACCGCCGCCGAGCGAGTGCCCCGTGGCGATGACGGTGGTCGCTTGGTACTGATCCTTCAGATGGGCGACCATCGGTCCGACCAGGGCGCCAGCCTGTACGTAGTAATCGTTCACGCCAGGGACGAAGCGCGTGATCCAGCGGAGGTTGGCGTACCAGTCAGCGAATTTGGTGAAACGGGTACCGCGGAAGGCGACGATCACGGTGTTCGAGGCGCGCCCGTACCAGATGCCAAAGTGAAGCCCCGGCAGGTTCCTGCCGCGGGATGGGAGATGCTCCTGCCAGTCTCGCCATTCGACCCGTTCCCAGTCGGTAGACTCGGCGCTGATCCGAGCCGCCGGGCTGGACTTGTCCGCCGCTGTGGAGTAGACAGCGAGCGAGCAGTCGGCGCAGCGCTGCAGCTCACGGTAAGCGGTGAATTCCTGGCTAATGAGGTAGGCGGGCAGTTCGTGGCTCGTCACGCGTCGCCCGTGACGACGCAGCACAACACTCTTTGATTGCAGAAACACTTCCCGCAGTCGTGCGAGATACCCCAGGCTCCGCGTGATCGTCTGCTTCATCTTCGATTCTGCCTCTGGCATCTTCTTCCTCCTGTGCGGACTCTCCAGAACGTCGCTCGGTCTGTCCACGCGCAACGCGAATGCCGAGAAACGCAATCTCTGAACGGTGATGCCGCAGACCCTGGATGTCAAACATCATGTTGTACCAATCAACATTGTTATTGGCAGCCATGATGGTTCGATGATTTGTTATGCCGTTGCCCATTGTATTTACTTTGAGCTTCACTGAAGCAGGACGCAGAGGCCGACAAATTGACAAAAAAATGTGATTCGTCTTAAGGTCCAGCTCATTCCTGTCTCCAGATTCAATTTTGATGTTTTAACAGAGAAATGCGTTGATCCGCTCCTGACCAATAGTAGACGAACATTTCCTTACCTTCGTGGCCATGAGCGGCATCCCTTACCGGCTCGTGACCGCCGTCGTGGCTTTGGGGGCTGGGGTCGATATCGGTCGGTGTGCTGGTCTTGACACTGTTCGGCGCGAGAAACTGAAGACAGCCGGTTCCATGCGCCTGTTCTCCGACTTCGAGCTCGCGATCGACGCACCACTGGCGCCGGCCATCGATCAGCCGTTCGCAGTCACGCACGGGCTGCGTTGGTCGGGACATGTTCGCCCGCGCGCAGTTCGGCGACATGGGGAAGAAAGTTCAGGGGGGCGCGACGCACCCGTGGCCTTCTCCCGATCCGATGGATCGGGAGAAGGGCATCGCCGCATACCGCGCGATGGTGCTGTGCCGGTCGCGCTCGGCCAGGTTGAGTGCAATGCCTTATACTACAAGTCCGGACAAGCGGCATGGGACAGTGAATGAATCGTGTAGCCGGCCACGTTGACCGGGCAAGGGTTGTCGACGAGCTTGTTGCTGTCCTGGAGTGCCAGCTGGTCGCTTGGGCGTCATGACGACCATTCGCACTCAAGTCATCATCATCGGCGGCGGGCCTGCGGGTATGCTGCTGTCTCACATCCTGGATGCCGAGGGCATCGACAGCATAGTGCTCGAGCGCTCGACGCGCGAGCACGTGCTAAAGCGCATCCGTGCCGGCGTGCTGGAAGCGGATACCGTGCAACTGTTGCGCGACTACGGCCTGGCCGAGCGGCTCGACGCTGAAGGGAGTGTGCATGAAGGTGTCGGCATCGCCTGGGCCGGTCGCGAGCATTTCACGATCGACATCCTGAAGCACACCGGCAAGTCGCTGTACGCTTTCGGCCAGACCGCCATCACCGAGGAGCTGTACAAGGCTCGTGATGCCGCCGGCGGTACTATCGTCGAGGAGGCGGCTGACATCTCTTTGCTTGACATCGACAGCGCCCGACCGTACGTGACCTACAAGAAGGACGGTGAGAACCATCGCGTCGATGCCGAGCATGTCGCAGGCTGCGATGGGTTCCACGGCGCCAGCCGCCAGGCGATTCCGCCTTCGGTCATCTGCACCTACGAGAAGGCCTATCCGTTCGGCTGGCTGGGTATCATGTCGCGCACCCCGCCCGTCGGCGAGATCATCTATGCGAACCATCCGGACGGGTTCGCGATGTGCTCGCAGCGCAATCCGATGCTGTCGCGCTACTACGTGCAGTGTCCCGCTGAAGATGCGGTCGAGGACTGGAGCGACGACCGTTTCTGGGACACGTTGACCACACGCCTGGGGCCCGACATCGCCGCACAGATCCAGACCGGCCCGTCGATCGAGAAGTCAATCGCACCACTCAGGAGCTTCGTGGCCGAACCGATGCGCCATGGTGCGCTGTTCCTGGTCGGGGACGCCGCGCACATCGTGCCGCCCACCGGAGCCAAGGGGCTCAATCTGGCAGTGTCGGATGTGTATTATCTGTCACGTGCCTTAATTGAACATCACAAGCACGGCACGAGTGACATGCTGGATGCTTATTCGCAGACGGCGCTGAAACGTGTCTGGGCGTCGACGAAATTCTCGTGGCGATTCACCGCGCTGCTGCATCGCTTCCCGGGGCAGAGCGACTTCGACCAGCGCATGCAGGAAACCGAGCTGGCCTTCCTGCGCGACAACGAGATCGAACAAGCGTCGATTGCACACCAATATGTCGGGCTCGCGTACTGACAGGCCCCACGCCGGAGTTCCGGTAAACAGGAAAACGAGAAGTTCTCCACGCTCTTCTGAATGTGGCGCAGCCGGAACCAGATCGACCTCTCGAATTCGACGCATGTGCTTCAAGGTTCGAGACCTACGGTCACCTTGTAGCGATAGTCACTCTAGAGCTTAGAGCCCTCATGCTGTTTTACCCCATAGCGTTGTTCTTCCTCTGGCTTGTCGTTCGTGAACTCTTTAGTGGCGCGCCAAGGGATGGATTTAATCTTGGCTACATGGGCATCTGCCTTTTGCTCGCAGCGCTCAGCCTGTGGAGTCCCCTGAGTACCTGGCAACTTGAACGGAAACTGACAGATGTCACTCATCGTCTGGCTGACTTCAAACCCACCAAGGTCAAATGTGAGGGCATCTTCGAGTCAATTTTCGATCAGAGCGGCATCAAGACAGCCGGCTACGCAAACGTAGCGACCGGTGACGTCGTGTTCAAAGCCGGCTGGTGCAAGGAAATGAAGCGCTACCTTGGAGACCCGGAGAGCGCTGATCTGAGAGCCCAATTCTCAGTCGTGATGTTAGTGCATGAAGCCATGCATGTTCGTGGCGAAAGAAACGAACAGCGAACCGAATGTCAGGCCCAGCAACGCTATTACAGAGCTGCCAGAATGCTGGGAATTTCAGAGATCACGGCGAAAAAGCACGGCATTCTCTACTTCAACACGCATTTTCCGAAACATCCGTATTACTCTGTAGAGTGCAGGCCGAACGGAAATCTGGACGAGAATCTGCCAGATTCGCTCTGGAACTATCTTGATTCTGCTTGACCAATCGGTGCTCGGGAGTGCCATCGCACCGCAGTCGACGTCGCATCTGGCTCGGGCGCTTTGTTCGTCGCGGCGGGTGCCTATGCCCAGATCCTTCCGAGATCGATCTGAAATTCCTCGAAGGGTGCGAGAGCGATGACGTCGAGATCCTTGGCGGTGCCAGCCAGCGTCCATTGCCCATCGAGCAATGCGAACACCTCCATCAACTGCTCGACCGGATCGACGATCCAGTAGTGAGCAATGCCCTCACGCGCATAGATGTCGCGTTTGGTCGACCGATCATGCTTGTGGGTCGATGGCGAGATGATCTTGCAGACCCAGTCTGGTGCAACGTCGAACCACGCCAACGTCGGGAGTTCCGACAGGGTGGATTGTCGCCAACCGGCGATACCAGGAACAAGGACGTCGTTGCCGAGGTGGCATTCCGGTTCATCGATAATCCACCAGCCGCCAGGACCGTCCGGAGAGTTGCGATCATAGCGATCGAAAATCGTACTGCCGAGCGCGGAAGCGGCGAGCGCATGACGCGGAGCCGGTCGCGGATGTGAAATCAGTACGCCGGAGATGATCTCGCCGACGATGTGATCAGGCAAGTCGAGCAGATCGTCGTAAGTGGCGAGGCGTGTGACGGAATTCGGCATTGGTTCAGCGTAGCCGCAGCTGTGCTCCCCTGCAACGTCAAGTTTGGCCAGACCTCGACGCTGCCCGATAATTTCGACTAATTCGGTAACCTATACGGGATACCCGACGAGCCACACGGAGCGTGCCTTGATGTGCGGCTCGGTGCCTCGTACGCGACGGTGGAAACGGTAGTACCTCGCGAACGCCTGGTAAGCACCGAGCAGCGCTAAACCAATGGGGTACGTGACCTAGCTGGCAAGCGTGCCCATAGCACCACTGGCGACACCAAGTGCGGCACCCGGGAGAATTTCCGCACGTCGACAGGCCCGCGACGGATGAGTGGAGTAGGGCAGAGACACCCCGTGATGCTTCACGCCGATGGCGCCGTCCGGGTACTGGAACAAGAGTGGACGGTCTGATGATCACCGCCGCTTGTTGAATTCGGCGGTGACCGTGGAAAGCGGACCGGAATCCCAACAGGAACCGATCCAGCAGCGTAAGTTTCGGCGCGCTTGTGATGGCGATTGCTGATCAGAAGCTGTTGTTTCATCAGCAGGCTGTCGGCAACGTCAGCGCATGGCCGTCAACTCTCGAGTTCGCGACGGATCGCTGTCGGGGTTACGGTTGCGCTCGGGTCATACGTCGCATCAATCCGTTCTTCAGTACGAAATGCTGGAAGAGCGCCGCGAGCGCGTGAAGCGCGAAGAGCAGTAGGAGTGGAAACTTCAACGTTGTGTGAATCGTGTCTGCCAGTGTCGAACCACCGAACCAGGTGGCCATACCGGTAACTGGCAGGGCGATCATCAGCGCGTACAGCGACCAGTGCGTGACATGCGGCGCGCCCTTTAACAACGCATGTTCCTTCTCCGGGAGCGGCGGCACACCGCGTCGGGCTCGGATGACGAGTCGCCAGCATGCCAGCGCCAGGATAGTGATACCGCCGAATACGTGCGCTGCAACCAGCGGAGTGAACGCAGGCTCCAGACCGTCGGACCTGGCCTCCCAAGCCGCAACGATGGGGTCGTGAAGAAGAAACTGCGCGACGATCAGCGCAGCGATGCACCAGTGAAGCGCGATCTGCGTGCGGCTGTATCCTGTCATCGGAGTGGTTTGATTCATTGCATTCTCCTGTTGCTTGGTTTCGGTTGAGTCATTCGACTTGCGTACCTTGAATAGCCCGCTTCCGTGCAATCCAACACTTCTTTGAGCGGGCCGTATCCAGGCATTTCAAGTGGACCGGTGCCAAGAATGAGGTGAGCTTCTCGCGGAACGCGAACCGGGCAAGGTGATCGCCGACAACCTGTTCGAGTCGATCAAGGCCAGCGGTGTCTCCTTCGACAACCAGGATCAGCGAGGCACCTTCAGCGCTTAGCGTGTAGATACCAAATGGGTAAGCGACCTTGCCCGACTCTGGTGTGAATTCGACAGGAACCTTGTGGCCGAAGGACTTGCAGAGCTGTAGCAGGTGGCGGCCTGCGTTGTTCGTGGACACGATGGCGGAGCAGGCGTCTCCCGAGCAGGTCTGATTCCAATGATGGACTGGGATTGGCCTCTCGACTAGCCTGTGACGATGAAAAGACCTTGCGAAAAATTGGAACGATGATCGAAAGCTACCGCGGTCTTGCGGTGTTCGTTGCCGTTGCCGATGCCGGCGGTCTCAGCGCGGCAGGGCGACGATTGAATCTCTCCACCTCGGTCGTCAGCTATCACCTCTCCCGGCTAGAGGCTCGAATGGGCGCGGCGCTGTTCCGCCGCTCTACCCGCGCGATATCCCTTACCGCCGAGGGAGAAGCGGCCCTGGAGCCTGCTCGGCGAATGGTCGCAGCCGGCGAAGACGCACTGGATGCGATCAGCGCGGGCAGCGGCGAGCCCGTAGGCACGTTACACATCGCCATGCCGGCCTGGGGGGAACAAACGCGGTTGCATCGGAGGCTCTGGGACTTCGCGCGCCGGCATCCGATGGTGGCGATCTCGGTGCAGAATAGCGATGAGCAGTCGGACCTGATCAGGGAAGGCTTCGATCTCGCGATTCGGCTCGGCAGGCTTGCCGACAGCGGACTCAAGAGCCGTCGCATCGCCGACTTCACGCGCCTGTTGGTCGCCTCTCCTGAGTACTTGGCGTCGCGGCCGGCAGTGGTGACGTTCGAGGACCTCGCGGCCTGCGACTTCATCTCGATCTCGCGGGTTTCCGACGAGGATACCTACGAGTGCGAAGGTCAGTCCTTCACGTTCAACCCGAAGAATGTGCGGTTGGAGGTTAATAGCATTGGCTCAGCGAAGTCGGCGCTCCTCGCGGGGCTGGGTGTTCGGCTGCTGCCGCTGGGCGCGATGGAGGATGAGATCGCTTCGGGCAGTCTCGTCCAGCTGCTGCCAATGTGGAGAGTGCCAGACATGGGCGTCTACGCCGTGTGGCCACACGCGAGCCCGGAGAAGGCCTTGGTTCGCCGGCTGATCGAATTCTTTGTCGACGACAGCGTGAACCTTGTTGAAGGATCGGCAAGTTTGGAAACCGTCGGACAGCGAGTCTGAACCACTCGTACACGACCTCACCAGATGGCTTGCCTTTCATCTCGATTTCTCCTGCTTGGGACAGCAAAACCCGCCGGCCTGGCGTGGATCGATGAGTCGCCGCCAGGCCACGGAACCGGTGCTGTCGCCGACCCTTCGCCGTAGTCGATGCGCTTGGTCCAGCGTCCGTCGCGCATCCATTCCACCACCGAAACGGATTGACCTTGACACAGATCGCTGCCGATACCGAGATTCTCGACGCCGTACTGTTCTGCTGTCCGCGCGATCATCGTGCAGAAGCCCTCGAGGGTGCAGTCGGAACCATCCCTCAGGTGATGGGGGTAGAGCGAGAATCCAAGCATGCCACGGTTGTCGTTAAGTGCCTGGAGTACCGATGGCTTCTTGTTGCGTCGCGCCGGTGCCCAGGCGAATGGGTTGGCGTGTGTGATCGCGATGGGACGTTCCGACCTTTCCGCGGCCTCGATGGTCGACCGATCGGCGGAATGACTCATGCTCCACGACGAGTCCCACGCGATTCATCTCCCGTATGACCTCCTTGCCCATGCGCGTCAGGCCAGCGTCTTCCGCTTCGTAGCATCCAGTGGCCAACAAGGACTGATTGTTGTAGGTCAACTGCATGAAGCGAACACTCAGGGCGTGCACGATCTCCACGAGCCCGATGTCATCTTCGATCGGGCTCGGAGTCTGACAGCCGAAGAATATGGCCGTCCGATTGGTCGCTATCGCCTCATCGACATCAGCGGCGGTACGGCCGTGAAAGATCAGATCCGCATGTTGTTCGAAGTGGCGATTCCAGCGCTCGATGTTCAACACCGTTTCGCCCTGGAGACTGCTGCCAGGCGAGCGCTCTCCGATCGCTGACGACCACAAGCTCTACTGGCTATTTGAAGTCGAAGATGATCCTTTACGGTCTCGGAATCCTGGCCGACAAGCAGCGCCGCTAGCCGGCAAACTGATCGGACTGACGTATGCTGGATTTCCAACCCGCTGTCAGACAATGAGCGAAATGGCCGACAACTGTGACAATTCGTGAATTGCAGCGTTCCTTGCTCACATGACGGTCATCGATTATTCTAGGTGGGTATATCAGATAGCAATTGATACATCACCCGACATCAATGACCCTGCAGTATATTGCGGGTGAGGATCCAGAAATGTACGCAGTCATTAAAACTGGTGGAAAGCAGTATCGTGTGCGCGAAGGAGATAAGCTTCACGTGGAATCTCTTGCTGCCGAGGAAGGCGACACAGTCACCATCGAGCAGGTCTTGATGATCGGCGAAGGGGAGAATGTGTCAATCGGCAGCCCACTCGTAAATAATGCCTCGGTTACCGCGAAAGTATTGTCGAACGGCCGCGGAAAAAAGATCAAGATCATCAAGTTCAAGCGCCGTAAACATTATCGACGCCAGATGGGACACAGGCAAAACTACACCGAACTCGAGATAACCGCCATCAATGGTGGGCCAGCAGGTGTAACGTCCAGCAAGCCCGTAGCAGCAAAATCAAAGAGTTCAGAAGTGAAGGGCACAGAGTCCGGGGGAGTAGAACCCGGAAACCCGGAATCGAAGGATCCGGTATCGATGAGTGAGGCAGGTACGGCTATCGGCGAAAATGTTGCGGCTTCACCTGCAGCCGCGTCCGTGACCGAATCTGCAGTCACGCCAGTAACCAAGTCTGCAACCGGATCGTTAAAGTTCCTGGATTCGCCGAATGGTGACCCGGACGATCTCAAGGTGATACTCGGTATCGGAAGTGTCCTTGAAGAAAAACTCAATGACATGGGCATATACCATTACAGTCAAATAGCGGAATTTTCTGCAGACGACATCGATAACGTCAATACTCATTTGAATTTCCCCGGTCGAATCGAACGCGATGAGTGGGTGCCTCAGGCTCAAGAGCTGATGCGGGGCGGCGAGGCAAGACAGCTCAAGTACCTGGATGCGCCCGAAGGCGACAAGAACGATCTGAAATTGATATCCGGGGTCGGGCCAGTACTTGAAGGCAAGCTCAATGAGCTTGGTATCTATCACTTCTGGCAAATCGCAAAGTTCGAATCAAAGGATATTGATCTGGTAAACGACGCAATGGCGTTCCCGGGGCGTATTGAACGAGACGAATGGATTGCGCAAGCGCAGAACCTTGCTGACGGCGGAGAACCTCGCTAGGCCCGGTCCGGCATCGGACGGAGCGGACCGCTGCAAGTAGCGGTGGCGGCACGCGGTGGTTTTCAGGCAAGCCAATCGGTCATTTGTATGGTCGACCATGAGTTACCCCTTCACGTAAAACTTCACACAGATTGAGAAGCTCCAGAAACGCAGGCATGGTTACGCAACTTGTTTGCCTTGCCTGCGTGCTGTGCTGCGGCTCCTTCTCCCTGTCCGGGGCACTCGGCTACCAGGGTGCCGCATCGTTTTTCGGTTACGCGGGCAAACTGACCGCGCTCGCCACGTTTCACCTCACGCAGACAATGACAAAGTCGCAGACCCGTTCCAGGGCGATGCGCCTTGACGTCGACCTGTCGGGCGTCGAATGCCGAGACGTCACCGACCACCGGGACCGTCCAATGGTGCCGGAGTAGAAGGTCGACCGCTACCGCTTCATAAGCTTCTACCTTGCCGGGGCCACCAATCACTTCTCCCACTTCTTCGACGAAGTCGTTGACCCCGAGTGGCTCGCGAGCAACGACGAAGAGGCCCGAGCGCTGCGTCAGATCGATCGCAGCCGCGCAAACAAGTGCTGGCGAGTCTTCCATCGCGTTACCTCCGTGGAGCGGCCAGCACTGATGGACTTCGGCCGCGACACGAGACCACTGGCTGCTGCACCTCCGCAACCGACGCGAACACTCGATGACCTGCACGCCGACATCGCCGACGTCTCCAGGCAACTCGCGAAGTTGCAGCAAACGGTCGGGAAGCTGGACGACGGGGAGGGTGGCGGCAAGCGGTGAGCCGCCCTCGGCGAGGCGAAGCCGGAGCCTCTGGAATGACAACCGCTGCGCAGCGGAACACTCTGTATCAGAAGCAGCCCCTCTGGCGGTTGCCTATGGGATCGAACGAAGTGCTGAAGAACTGTCTCGGGTTCCGGTCAGGGCCCAACAGGACTTGCAGACCTGCGCTGACGTTCTGCAGCGACACGCATAGCCTGGAGCCTGCCGGCAAGTCGACATCAAAGCCGTCTGACCAGGGGCTGATGGTCGTCATGTTGAACTCCACCGGTTGGCCCGGAAGTTGGGTGACCGAGTCGCTGCTCTCTATCCCACGCCGCCTCAAGGCACCGTAGCCAGAACCCGAGTGAAAGCTTCCCTGAACATTGACCGAACCGCCGTCGGGGCGCTGACCGGTCAGCCTCGCCGACCAGGTACCGTTGCAGTTCATCCAGATGAAGAGGGCCGAGTCTTCGTTGGAATTGATCTGGGGGTCACCACACCGGAAACTTTCCGGAGGTCGCTGGCAAGGCTCGAGTGTGCGTGGATTGAACGGCGACGTGATCGGTGTCCGATCGGCACCCGCCAGCAACAAGGTGTCTGCGGACTGCACTGCTATGTCCACGCAGATTTCGGCATTGACGGGTGTCCTGAGAAGGATCTCGTCCGCGTATCCGCCCCCCATGCTCATGTTGAAGAATATGCCGTGGTGGGTTGGACTAAAGTTGGAGCCGCCTATCTCGAACAACATGTCAGAGCTTTCGAACGATCGTGTAAGCAGGTTGGTTATATTCGAGTAAAGGTTGGTCGATGAACTCGTGTACACATGACCGGCGTAGCGTGCGTCCTGAAGACCCCCTGAACCGATGATGCGAAGATTTCCGTCGCAGTCGATCCAGGTCAGCAAGGCGCGATCGGTACGCGGATCAAAGTCAGGCTTCCTGCATTCATCCCTACTCAATACACAGCTTTGCATTGTTTGCGGATTGATGGGTCCGTTGCCGGCGGGAGCTCGAGTTGGCCCGATCAATAAAGGCTGCCCGGTGCTGTTCGAGTCGAGAGCGATACACAGTGCGTCGTCTCCAGACTTCGTGAACTGGAACCGGTCCATCCACGGGCTGCCCGTGCTGAGGTCGAATCCGATGCGCTGCGGATCGGTGTTTGTCACCGTGTCCGCCCCCTCAAGTGACTGCCCAGTCACGTCAGTGAACCCGAAGTTGGCACTGAGCGTGCCCGCGGCGGTGACTGTACCGTCTCCGGGGTCACCACTGAGCATCAGATTCCACGGTCCGTCACAGGCCTTCCACAGGTGCAGCCCACCCTCCGTGCGGAAGTCGACCCCCGGAGAGCCGCAGGCACCTACCGAACTGTCGGCCTCGACCATTACCTGTACTTCGGCGAGGTCGAGCGTGCCGTAATCTTGCTTTTTTTGCACGCGTATATAGCGGCCGGAGCGAGCGAAATCGATACGTGTCAGAGGCGAACTGTTCGCCACGTAGCGGTTGCTGACGCCAGGTTGTGCGAGACGGTCGTCCCGCGTGGCGAGGCCTCCCTCATCGGGTCGGATTTCTGACGCGAATCTGACGAACGGTATATCGGAGATCAAGACATAGAATTCCTTGAGATCCTCGGTGCAGCAATCGGTACGCGGATGGATCACGATCTGCCTGATATCCCTGATCTCGCCGAGATCGACTTCCCAGAAGGGTTGAAAGCTTCGAAAGGTACTGGCGACACTTCCGTTCGAAAAATTACCGTCGGTATTGCCGTCGATGGCGTTGGTTGCATCGCCATCAGTTTCCGTCGGCGATTGCTTGACAGTACCCGCGAGTGCGGCATTGATGTAAGCGGTCATTTGACGGAGTCATTGATCTTCACTCTGGTTTCCGAGTGGATCTGTTTCTACATCCTGCGTCGACGCGCTTGGGCTTGAGTAACACACAGCACAAGGACACCGCCGGCAGTGCCTGCAGTGGTTGAGACTGTTGTGAGATTGCTGGTGCGCCGGAATGATGCAGGGCGCCGTGAAGCTCTCACTACCCGCTGTCGTACAGGTCCGATCGCAGCGGGTTGTCGACAAAGAGCTCCTTCCACAACCGGGGCGTGAGTTCGGCGACTCGGCTTGCCGGATGCAGAGCGACCCGTTGAAGCACATCGACCAGGTAGGTGTAGGGATTCACGTCGTGAAGCCGACAGGTCGTGACCAGACTCTGGATGATGCCGACGTGTTCGGCGCCCAGTTCAGTCCAGCAGAAAATCCAGTTTTTCTTGCCCATCGGGATGCAGCGCAAGCCGCGTTCGACATGATTGGTATCCAGGTGTACGTCCGGATCCGCCAGGAAGATTCGCAGCTGTTGCTCACGATCACCCAGGTACTTCAGCGCCTTGGCAAACGGGTCACTGGGTACCAGATCCTGGCGAGTACCCTGCCAACGATGCCAGGCATAGAGCTCGTCCACGATCGGTTTGGCATGCTCGAGCCGGTAGGTGCGTTTCGGCTCACCTTCAAGCGCCTCCTTGCGGATCTCGGCCTCAACCTTGTACAGCCGCCCGATCACTTCCAGCGCCTGATCACAGGCCTGAACCTCGCCCTCATGCGCCTTGACGAACTGACGTCGTGTATGAACCCAGCATTGAGCCAGGGACACCCGATCGGCGCCCTCGACCCAGGCGGCGTAGGCCGCATAGCCATCGGCGATCAACGTGCCCGAGAACTGCACACCGAGCAGTTGCTCAATGACCTGCTTGCCGCGGCTGCTGGCAAAGGCGAACACCACCTCGTCCCGATCACCGTACATCGGCCAGAAGTAGCCTTGCTGCATCTTTCCCGGACGCTTCTTGCTCGGTCCGGCCTTCACCGGCGTCTCGTCCATCGCCAGCACCGAGCTCTCGAGCACCGAGTCCAGCTGTGCCGCCACAATCGGACGCAGCAACTCGATGGCGCGCTTGGCCAGGTTGGTCAATGTCGAGCGCGCCAGCGTGATGCCGTTGTGCTCAAGGCGTTGATGCTGACGAAACAGCGGCAGGTGGTACGCAAACTTGTCCACCAGCATCCCCGCCATGAAGGAGACATCGGCGACGCTTCGCTCCACCACCGCCAGCGGTGCCGGTGCCTGACAGACCAGGCCCTTCTGGCGAAGCTTGACCACCGGCCGCTCGTAGTGCAGCACGACCGTGCTGGCCGGGCGTTGAGCCAGACGGTAGGTGTTCTTGACGCCGATGATCTCGTAGTCATCCTCGCTCAACCCCTCGATCTCGGCAGGCAAGAGCCGGATGGTCTTGATCGGTACCGATGGATCAAAGCGCAGACCCTCATCGGTGACACAATCCTCCGGGCGCCGCTTCGGCCCCTTGCCCCTCTGGTAGGTAATCGTCTGCTTGGGCTCGACTTCAGGCTCGGGTACCTCTCCGAGAATACCGTGATCGAATCCGAGTTGATTGGGATTGTCGAGAAAGCGCTTTTCGCTTTTTTCACCGAACAACTGACGCTTGAACCAGGCCAGCTCGTGTTTGGCGCTCTTGAGTTCTCGATCCAGACGCGTCACCGAATCGAGCAATTGTTCACGGGTTTTATCGTGATGAACAGAGCTGGAGGTGGCCGCTTCAGACATACTTGTATTATACCTCAAGCCGCGATTCTTTCGGGCAAGGAAAAGCGTTTATATCGCCGTGCATTCTGCCATTCGATACCGTAGAGCAGACAGTTCAACTCGCCGCAGTTCAAGGGTTGTTTCACCCCTTCGGCATCCGGAATCACGAAGTGGCCTTGCTCGAGTCGCTTGCTGTTGGGTGTCAGTTTATTCCGCGAACTGCGGCGCTCACATCCCACGCCTGATTGACATTGGTTGACCGGGAGATCGGGAGAAAGTGGGACGTTCTCGTCGGCATAGGTGTCGCCGAGAACATCACGATCGGGCAGACTAACGGCACCACTTTCCATCGCAGGAGGTAAGTGGCCCGCCACAGGTACAGGCCGGTGCGGGCCGTGGCCGGTGTGCAGGTTCGTTTGGCGACGTTCCTCACCGGCGAGGAATACGTTACCGCCAAGCTATGGACGCGAGCAACCATCACCTCGTGTCCCTGGCATCCGGATGGCCGCTGCGGGTTTCGCCGACACGGAACCTACAAGCGAGTCACCCCCGACGGTTGTCGTGTGCCTCGTTGGTATTGCCCTCTTTCGGGTCGTACCGTCAGCGCGCTGCCGGACTGCCTTGCCGCGCACCGCAGCGGTACGCTGGTCGCACTCGAGGCGTACCTGCGCACGATCGAGAAGGCCGGTTCGATCGCCGCGGCGGCAAACACCGAGCGCAGCGATATCGAGCTGCCCGGTGCCTTGCGCTTTCTCGGCGGGCTCAAGCGTGATATTTACGCCGCGCTCTCTGCCCTGCGGGGCATCGACCTCGAGCGCTTCGAGAGCTGCGTCATAAGCATCAGTGCCTTCGCCGTCCTGCTTGGCGTCAGCTACGTACTGCCGGTGCTGCGCGCCGACTACGTCCATCACCTCCGCCACTTGCCTGCGCCCCTCGGTTTCAATCCACACCGGATCCGGCGGGACAGCGACCGTCGTTGCGAACAACACCGTGCGGGGCGTGACCCTCCACGCCACTTCATCGAGGCTTTGGTGCTCCCGACCCAACAGGAGTCCACACGCCCATGAGTCCGTCCAACGAACCCGATCTCTCCGAGCGCATCGCTGTCTTTCGGCATGGCTTGATCAGCCGCTTGTTGCCTGACGATCTCTCCGCCGACGAGCGTCGAAAGGAGATGCGCCGCATCGTCGAGGCCGAGCACATCATTCCCGGCACCACGAGAACCCATATTGCCGAGGGCACGTTGCGCGACTGGATGCGAGCCTGGCGCGCCGGCGGTTTCAACGCACTCAAGCCGAAGCCACGCATCGACGACGGTAGCACCCGTCGCCTCGAGCCCGTCGTCGCCGAGCGTCTACTCGAATTGAAGGAGGCCGATCCGCACCGCTCGATCCGCGAGTGCATCGAGCTGGTCCGCCGCGAACCGATCGTCACCGACACGATGTGTCTCTCGCACTCGACCGTGCACCGACTCTTCCAGCGCCATGAGCTGACTCGCAGCAACATCGAGCGCTCCGACCGCGGTGTGGACCGTCGCCGATTCGCCTTCCGAGAAGCGGGACAGCTTTGGATGAGCGATGTGATGCACGGGCCGAGTGTCATCGGCGATAGCGATGCTCGGCGACGCCGCAAGACCTACCTGATCGCCTTTCTCGACGACGCGACACGTGTGATTCCACACGCAGAGTTCACCTTCTCCGAGAGTACGAAGAACTTCCTGCCGGTGATGAAACAGGCGCTGCTGCGCCGAGGCCTGCCTGAACGCTTGTACGTTGATAATGGAGCGAATTATCGCTCACATCATCTCTCGCTGGTATGTGCCAAGCTTGGTATAGCGCTGATACATGCCAAGCCGAGAAGTCCGCAGGGGAAGGGCAAGATCGAGCGTTTCTTCCGTACCGTACGCGCACAACTGATCGCCCGGCTCGTGCCCGAGGATACAACAAGTCTGGAAGCTCTCAACCGACGCCTTGGCGCCTGGGTCGAGGGGGAATATCATCGCCGACCGCACCGGGGACTCGAGGGCGATACGCCCCTCGATCGGTGGTCCGCCACCGCCGCCAACGTGCGCTACCCCGATCCCGACGTCGGGATCGACGAGATGTTCCTCTTCGAGGCCAAACGCAAGGTGCAAAGCGACCGAACGGTGTCGCTCGATGGGCGGCTCTACGAAGTCGATGCGTCGCTGATCGGTGAGAAAGTGAGCTTGCGGTTTGATCCAGCGCGACCCGAGGGTACGGTGACAGTGCTGCATGAAGGCAAGCGCATCGAGCAGGCCCGCCGAGTCGATCCGTATGCGAACTGCTTCGTCAAACGTCACCCGCACAACGGTACGCCGCAGACCGACGAGGCGCCGCAAGACCCGCCAACGGGTCTCGCCATGCGCGATCTCGGGTCGTTGTCTGGCAACACCACGCATGACGAGCACGATGACAGTGACAAGGATGTCGCAGGCGGTGAGCGCTGATGTACACCAAGCACTTTGCGATGACGCGCTTCCCGTTCGACATGACGCTCGAGGCCGGCGAACTCTTCGCCGCCACCGCCCAGCACGAAGCGGAGGTGCGCCTCCGCCATCTCCTCGAACTGCGTGGCATCGGGCTACTGACCGGTGAGCCCGGTTCCGGCAAGACCACCCTGTGCCGTCGCCTCGTGGCCGAGTTGCACCCCGGGCTTTTCCGTGTCGTCTACGTCACGCTCACCACCGGTAACGTGATGGACATGTACAAGTCCATCGCCTGGGAGTTCGGGCTCCCGACCGAACGCAACCGCGCCGCCGCCTTCCGTCAGCTACGCAGCGAAGTCACCCGGCTGGTGCACGAGAGCAAGCAGCGCCCCCTGGTGATCATCGACGAATCGCACCATTTGAGGAACGATGTGCTCGAGGACCTCAGGCTGCTGACGAACTACGAAATGGATAGCGACAACCGACTGTGTCTGCTGTTCGTCGGGCTCACCGATCTGCGCCGACGTCTGGCCATGTCGGCGCACGAATCACTCGATCAACGCATCGTCATGCGCTTTCATCTCGAGGGGCTCAGTCATGACGAACTGCTCGGGTATCTCCAGCATCGTCTGCGTGCCGCCGGGTGCGAGCTTCCTCTGTTCGAGCCGGCCGCCGTCGAGGCCATCTTCCAGGCCACCCGGGCACTGCCGAGAAAGATCAATCGCCTGGCACACTACGCTCTGACGGCGGCGGCGATCGCCAAGGCGAAGAGTGTCACGACGGATCATGTCGAGGCGGCGATGACGGAGATCGGCGCATGAAGCAGCTGAACGCGGCCGAAACCGACTGGATCGAAAGCTGGACGATCGAGGAGGCACTGGCGATCTACGAGTTCTGCACGCTGATGCAGGATCATCTGTGGCGACTCCACGAAGTCGACATAACCGAGAGGTTCTTCGATACCGAACGGAACCCATTCGAGGACCCCAGGTTCGAAAGTAATCTCGAACTCCCATCCGTAGACAAACTGCTCTGAGAGCCACCTGACCCCGTGTCGTTCTCATGACACGGGGCAACAGACTCAGGTCCGCACCCTGACCATGAAGCGGTCGGCAGGGATGCCCGCGCCCATCGGAAACGCTATCCCACTCTCATCCGCACGTCGGTGCGAATCCGGGATATCCATGCGTCAACGCCGTGAAAAAACGTGGGAATCAACGTGTGGAATAAAGTGGGATACAACAACAGTCAGCTCACTTTCTGCAAGCTCCTCGTCGGTACATCCCCGCGCACGCGGGGAACACGCAGAGAGTGCCATCAGTCGTGGTCCGCCGCGCCGGTACATCCCCGCGCACGCGGGGAACACTCCGGATCTATCGGCACAGGTCCGACAATTGCCGGTACATCCCCGCGCACGCGGGGAACACTCGTTGAGCCAGTCTTGCAGCAAATCCTGTTGCGGTACATCCCCGCGCACGCGGGGAACACTCGATGTACTTCAAGGTGCCCCAGTTGTCCGTCGGTACATCCCCGCGCACGCGGGGAACACGCTCGTCGTGCTTAAATCCCGCTTCCACCGGTCGGTACATCCCCGCGCACGCGGGGAACACATGGACCACGCAAGCAAGCATGCTGGCATGGCCGGTACATCCCCGCGCACGCGGGGAACACGATTGCCATATCGACGATGACGACTGTCATAACGGTACATCCCCGCGCACGCGGGGAACACGAAGGCACCAACGCAGGTTCGTATGCGACGCCCGGTACATCCCCGCGCACGCGGGGAACACAGCTATTACGCCAGCACGTCTCGCGCGGCAGGCGGTACATCCCCGCGCACGCGGGGAACACGACAAAGCACCCTAGCGCGATCGCTAGTCGGTGCGGTACATCCCCGCGCACGCGGGGAACACGGCCGACGATCCATGCGTATTGCGGATACTCGCGGTACATCCCCGCGCACGCGGGGAACACAGCGCCTGCGCCCTTGGCCACGCTGTCATGTGCGGTACATCCCCGCGCACGCGGGGAACACCTTGGCCTCGATCCACTTCGCCATGATCAGGTCGGTACATCCCCGCGCACGCGGGGAACACAGCGAGAACGACCGCCAAATCAGGGAAAGTAACGGTACATCCCCGCGCACGCGGGGAACACATCCAGTTGCCGTCTTTCTGGATGAGCTTGATCGGTACATCCCCGCGCACGCGGGGAACACGTCACCACGCCCGCAGTGCGAGC
>Ga0209828_1001138_pt1 | contig 24586 bp, 23 predicted proteins | sample MaitaG_FD_187429 | JGI IMG/M metagenome (GOLD analysis project Ga0209828, IMG submission 187429) | Marine algal microbial communities from Maine, USA - Maine_Asex2 metaG (SPAdes) (version 2) | ecosystem: Host-associated > Algae > Red algae > Unclassified | place: Maine, USA | collected 2015-01-05
CTTTGAATTAGCCTTTCTATTTTAGTATCTAGATTATTAATTTCAGCATCATATGTGGAGATTAATTTGTCATTTCCTTGCTGTAAATCTTCCAATATGTCAACAGAAATAAATCCATCCTGTTCCTTTAATGACACTTTTAGTGATTGTCTTTGACGGGCTAATAAATCTCTTCTTGATAATAGTTTCTTAAGCCTGGTAATATACTGCCCAGGGAGGATAGTAGGCTTTATAGAGTCTATCTTTTAATAGGCATACAGGCAGATATCCAAAGAATCTACTTTATCATCTTTTCCTCTTCTGATTCCAAGTGATTTTGAAATATTTAGCGCATTCTCCTCACGGCAAGCTATATTTTTAGTGATCAACCAATGAAGGATCGGTTTTGAATATACGCCAGTATTTTCAAAACAAACGAACCACTCGTTTTTTGGTATTGAAACCTTTTTTGAAAGTATTTTTACAAACGCAGAATACCCTTTTTCACTATTTTCAAATTGTCCTAAATAGCAAGCCAAACCTTGATAATGAAAGGATACATCGATAACGAATTTTGAAATATCTGAGCCAATAATTAGAGAATAATTTGACATAATATTGTAATTTTAAGTGAATAGATTAACACTATTACCTTTATTAGGTCACTAACCTAAATTTCTACACGGTGCTTAATCTAAAATAGTAGCAGAGGACTATTTCGTCGGTTAAGTCTTTAACTTACGTAGGAGGTTAGTTCACCTCTGCTACTTTTATCAGCATAAAGATGCTGTAAGTTTTATGTTATCAACATTCCAACATTCCAACATTCAAAAATTTTTGATAAATTTTTAAACATTGAAATATTGATAACACATTTTTGCGAACTCTTAAAATTTGGAATGAAAATATCTTTTATACATAACAAAAAAATTATATGTGTTTGAATTTAATCTTTTGCTAATCTAAAGGAAGGAGAGATATGCTGTCATCACATATTGTTAGTAGGCGTAATTCATTTTATATTTCGTTTGACTGTACTTGATATCCATAAATTTTATTACATCTAAATATAGTTTCAAAAATATTCTCATTTTCGTTTGAAAGTTCAGTTAATAATTTTAGTCTTTCTCTTTTTAGGAATTGAAATGTTAGGCCTGATGTCATATTTATGTTATAAACAGGAATTAATCTAGTAAAAATTAACGATTCAGTTTGTGCTGTTTGTGACAGATTAATATCCATTAGTTTGTAAATGTCATTTGTTAATTGATCTTTTAAATAGATGATAGATTTTTTCACATTAATATCAACGATTTCAAATAGTGAGCAATAGTTAGATGCCATTCCATTTATGATTTCATTTTCATCTTTAGTTAGTTTACTGTTGTGTTCTTTATAAATATTTATAATATTTTCACTTCCTTTGATTTGTTCATATAATGAGTATTCAGTCAAGACGTTCATTTCTTCCTCAAATTCAAAAACCATTTTTTCTCCGTCCCAAAATCCCAAGACTTTTCCTGCGTTTATAGTGTTTTCCTTTCTTTGACTATCAGTACCTAGAATCTGATAAACTAATTTTGTATAAATTCGTCGAAGTTCTTTATATTTTTTAAGATTCATTATTTCTAATTTTATACCTACTAACGAATAATGATATGCGTCGTATCTGTGAGGCACGAACAGATATGATCGTCATATCTAGTGTTAGTGATAGACTTTCAAACGCTGCATGCTTCAACGAATTTATGAAAAAATATTTCCATTTCTCTATATAGTAAATAATGTTCTTCAAATGTTTTATCTTCTTTTAAGGCAAGTTCTGTAAGAGTATATTTTGCCATTAGTCCAAATAAATTAGGGTTTTGTGTCACTATAGGAAAGTTTTGGGCAAAAGACTGAATCTGTATGTACTGTCTTTTTTAGCACCATGTCATCTAGTTTTGATTTGTTGAAAATTTCAATGCCTTTAGATATTGTTCTTCTATAATCTTTTTCAAATGGACCTTTTAAAAGAGATTTTTGAGTTTTGTCCATTTCATCAATTACTAATCTTTTAAATTCGTCTTCCTTTGGTAGATTTGAACATTTGAGTATTGTATCTACAGTAATTTCTTTTGACAAATCTAAATCACGACAGTTGTGAAGTATTGTATAAAATATGAATCCTCTGTCGCAATTTGAAATTAATTGATTTTGAAAGTATCTTATTTTAGAATCTTTCTTTATGATTCTCTTAATTTATGATAATAGAGAATTTGGGAAATTGAGACTAATGTTTGATATTGTTTGTATTACTCTAATATAATCGCGTAATTTCTTCTTTAAAACTTGAATTCACTATTTGAAATGGTACCTTTTTAATGACTAATTCTCTTGTGTATAACGGATATTGATACCCAGCGTCTCAGACGAATTTCTACGTATTTTCAAATAAATATAGCAAAATATTTTATGTATAATTTATAAGTTGAACATATGGTGTCCCCCTCTTTACTACTGTGCTAATCTAAAGGAAGGAGGATATGCTCTGGTATCTATTGTTGGGTGCTGCCAATTCTTTAAAGAATTGTGATTATCGAGTTTCCAGTAATTTCAATGACATTATTTAACTCTATCTCTTATGAAATTTTATCAAAATTTTTATCTATTAACTTTAGCAAGTCTTGATTACTAATGTTTCCAGTTGAAATAATAATTAACTTGTGTGGTTCGCTTAGTCTAAGGTATCTATTATAAAAGTCAGAATCTTTAGAAATTACAATTCTGTTTTCATTAAAAGACAATTCGACTATTTCTAGATCAGTAGAAGAGTTTGCATTGGGTAATTGTGATGTGTGGATACTATCATGATTTTGACTTATTAGAAATTCCGATAGTTTAATAGGTAATTGGGCGTCTACAATAAACCTCATGCTACGAGCTTACTTATATTTTTTACTTTCATAATTTAAGCAGCAAACTTTATAGAAGCGTAAATATCTTCGATTTCTAAATCCGGATAGTCTGAAATAATTTTTTCATTTGACATACCAGATGCCATTAGTTCAAGTATAGTTTCAACAGTATATCTCAAACCTCTTATAGTCGGTTTACCATGGCAAATTTTAGCATCAATAGTTATTCTCTCTTCTAAACTCATTGTATTATCTTGTCTAGGTAAAAGATAGGATTTATTGTTGACTGATTCAATCCAGTGTTGTTTTATTCATTACTTGATAGATTGAGTGAAGGATCAGATTAATTGATATTAAGTCAATTTTTTGGTTAACAGTTAGATGGTTTTGTCTTGTCCTGGAATAGCTTCACACTAATATATTAGTTAATAAATTTAATTCCAATATTCGGTAATTGAGGAATTTCCCCACTTTTTGTATTTATATTTTCCTTTTAAATGTGCTACTTCTGGGGTCATTAATTCACAAGAAAAATGCGGTCTCATTTTATTGTATATACTAATGGAAGTTGCTACTATTTTATGCACTTCATTCTCATGAGTTTTTTTAGATGATATATCAAATTCGCCTTTAAGGATGCCATGTATTCTTTCAGCAATCGAATTTTCATAAGGATCATATTTGACTGTCATTGATATTTTGATATTGTTATTGTCCAGTAAATCAGTAAACAATGGGTTACAAAATTGCAAGCCTCGATTGGAATGATGAATAAGTTTTCGAATAGGATATTTTCTATTTTTAATAGCCATATGAAGTGCTTTTCTGAAACTATGAGTCTTCATATTATCAGCTAGATTAAACCCCATAATTTTCTTGGAATATGCATCTGTAATTATAGTAAGATAGAAGTTTTTTGTTGCGGATTTTATATAAGTAATATCTGCCACCCAAAGTTGCTCAGGTTTATTTAAAACCATCCCTTTTAGGTTTTTGCGTTTATTAAAAAGGTGATTAGAATCAGTTGTTCTTGTAATTTTTTTTCGCTTAGGCACTAGTAATTTAAGGTGTTTTAGGATTCGATAGAATTTATCTCTTCCGATATTAATGTCCATTAAACCCATATCTAATTCCAGAATATGGTACAGTTTTCTTGCACCAATTCTGGGCATATATTTACGTATTTCCATGACAAGCATTTTAATATTATGATGTAGAATAACATTATTTGCTTTCTCATCAAATCAATTATAAACTGATTTTCTTTATACTAAAAAAGCTTTTGAAATATCTGTTATTCCGACTCCTTGTAAAGATCCTTTATCACTAGTCTCTTATATTTGGTAAGTAACTTTTTTTTACGTCGCTGTTATACATTTCCTCGACTACTTCCATGGCAGCTTCCCAAACGACAACTTTACGTTGTTCTTGTTTGAGTTTCTTTTTAAGGTCTGCGATTTCTTCTTGCGGTGATTTTCCTTTCAAGCTGCGTAGTTTTCTTTCCAAGTTAGCATATTTTTTCACCCATTTCTGTACTGCCGATCTCGAACATTCATATTCTTTTGCTGCTTGACTTATGGAAAGTTGACCATTTTCGATGTGTTCAATCACTGCCATTTTGAAGCCATGGCTATAGCCTTGATAGTTAGGTTTTGAGGTCAGGGTAATTGTCTTTTTACGTCTCATGCTCACTAATTTCTGTTTAGAAAGTGTGAACCTATATCAGGACGATACATTCATTTTCATTGATGCTAACGGATATGCTGTACCCGTCGTAGCCTGCCGATAGGGGGTATGATCGTGGTCACAGCTTGTTGTCTGTAGTTATCATTTTCAATTTACCTTCTTCTGGTAATAGAAAAGCATTTGAGTGTTCTAATTTGGTTTGAATTTCATCCATGCTTTCCCCATATATTGATGAACTAAATTCATGAGCTCTTGATAACATGCGAATATAAGGTTCTGGTTCATGTTGTCTTGTTAACCTTCTTAAGGTTAGTAAATAATCTTCTCTAAATACATTCGGTATTATAATTTTTGATTGGTTTGCTGAGACTAGTTCAGCATTCATCATGACACGTGCTATTCTTCCATTACCATCTAAAAAAGGGTGGATCTCACTTATCATGAACATGATATAAACTGCTCTAGCAAATGGGTTGTTAAGTGCTGAGTAGAATTCAAATCCTTTTATTAAGGTTCCCTTGACCAAGTTTGGATCAACAAAGGAAGTTTGGCCGGCATAATTATTTTTGTTTTTAAATTCCCCTGGATTCTTATCTATTCGAGCGGAAAGCAGAGTTTTGTGACGATACTGAAGTATTAATATTAATTCATCTGCAGATTTCGGGATTACTTTCATTTCTGTCCGATTGGAAACAATTTTATATGTACCCAAAATATCATGAGAATCTTGATTCCTTGTAGGTAAAGGTGTTTGTGTTTCTATTATTTTTTTAGCCTCATCTATTTCGAACACTGTCCCTTCTATATAGTTTGAAAAATATCCTTCATAAAAAGCAAAGTATCTAAATGAATTTGGTTCAATATTTTTTTCTTCAAATGATTTAAACTCAAATTGTTTCAATTCTCTAAATAGCTTTTGAAATAGTTCATATCTATTGGGATCATAAGGGACTCCAAATGCACGAGCAGTTGCTATGGGTGATGACAATATCTTTGAAGAATGTGTTGTTAATAGAGCACTTATTATTTTATCCAGTTTTTTGAATTCTTTTATCATTCCTAATCCTTCCGAAATATCTCGTGCTCTATCTCTTAATTTATTGAGTTCTTTTTCTCCATTTATTCTTACTATTTGATCTAGACGTTCTTCAATTTCTGGATATGTTAGTGTCTTTGAATCTGGACCTAATTTTCTTGATGTTTGAAGATTCTCCAAAAATGCTCGTGCACGTTGCGAAGCATATACATCTCCAGATAGAAGGTTGTCTCCTTCAATTGGACCATGGCCTTTTAGAAATCTTATTGTTAAACCTGGTAGTTTAGTTTTTTTAGTGTACGTATGCGTTAGAAATATTTGGTTCGTTGATGTTGGTTGAAATTCTAATGCTGATCGATGGCTTAATACTGCACCAGAGAAAAGCTTACCAAGAATTGTGAACATATTTCTTCTTACAATTGTTTCCGGAGATTCCTCAAGATTCCCTGTATAAAGTCTAGGAGCTATTTTCTTAAGCTTTCCTTCTTTCTCTAATTTGGATATCTTTTTTGAAATGTTAGGATCTGATGATCCAAATATTACTTCTTGTAAATGTATTGGTAAATTATTTTCCACTTAATAAAGTTTAATTGATCGATCAGGAAATTATTTTCCATTATAAGGTACTTATTGGCAAATATATTCTACTAACTAATGTAAATGCAAATATTTTCTACTTTATATTGAAGCAAAAGAACTAAATCGCAAATTAATTCCAGTAAAGTGCAAATTATGGAAATTATTTTCCATTAGATGGTAATTGTTCTAATTTTGTCAGTCTCAGGAAATTACAGCTAACGGTTTTGCTATGTGCCGTCTGCGACGAAGGAGCATATGGCATCATCAGCTAATGTTATCTACTTTTTCCTTCATTATCATGAATGAAATTTATCTCTTTTGATTTTATGCCAACTCTTTTCTTTATAATTTCTAATTGGCTCGAATTCAAATATACCACTTCTAAGTTAGGGCAATCTGATAATAATATATCGGATTTTATAGATGTATCAATTATGTTTAGTTCTTTAAGATTTTCATTCTTACGTAATTCTAAACTTGATAATTCACTATTTTTTGAAAAGTCAATTTTCTGAAGCAAAGTACTAACAAGATTCACCCGTTTTAAATTAGGCAAAGTTGTTAGATCTAATTGTTTTATCGGGTTATGACCTACTTTGAGTGTAGTTAATTTACTAAAATTAGATAAATCTAATTCTTTAATACAATTATTTAATAAGATCAACGATAGTAAATTTTTACTTTTTGGTAAAATAATTTCATTTATGTTGTTACTTAATAGCTCTATACGCCTAAGAGTTTTAAGACCACCTAAATCAATCGATTTTAGTTTTTTACTTCCCCAACATTCAATTGACTCCAAGATGCAAATCTCACTAAAAGAGATATTACTTAATAGTTCATTATTAATACAACTTAGCATTTCTAGAGCCGCATTATTCTCTAGACATAATTCATTTATGTTTGTGTTCGAAATAGAAATTTGTTTCAATTTATAATGCTGGCTTAAGTCCAGCTTGGAGTTGCCTATATTTTTTAGGTGAATATTTTCTAAGTTTGTATTATTTGTAATGTCTACATCTTGAATATAATCTCCCATTATTTCAAGATGTTTCAAGTTTACATTTGAAGAAATATCTATATTTTTTAGTTTAGTATTTACTATGCGTATTTCATTCAAATCTTTACAATCATTTAATTCTAATTCAAAGGCCAAATTATTTATGAACCAAATTTCATTTATATGGGTATTGGCACTAAAATCAAATGTCCTAAATTGATTATTTCTATTCTCAAGACTGTATATCCCAAAGCTCTTAAATACTTTTAAATTCTTTAATTCATGAATTACTTGAAAACTAATAATGCTATCTGCATTTATTTCTATATACTCAATTTTTAATGCTTCACTTCTTTGAATCTGCTTATCATCATTTGTGTCAAAATTTGCAATAAGGTAATTTCTCAAATAATCGTCTTCAATTGATATGGTTTGCCCAATTAATTTACTTGAGTAAAAAATTATTGCCAAATAGATTATTATGTACTTTCTAATTTTCATCCTAATTGTATATAACGTATTATGCATATGCAGAGTCACGACGTAGGAGTGATGCTGTCATCATGCTGTGTTAGATGCAGTGTTTTAAAGTTGGATTATTTATGAATGATCTACAGATTCAATCAGCTTTCTTGAGAAACTTTCAGCATGTTCAGGTTCAATAACTTTAACCTCAAAATTATCAGACGAGTTGATTTCAATTCTATCTTTAATAAACTTTTTTAACGTTGGGTCGCTAGGCATTTTTGTTAAGAGATAGAGTTTGAAATGTTCTTGGCTAGAATCCAATTCATCAAGTTTTCCCATCCATTTATAAACTTTGTCTTTTACATTTAATTCTCTTGATAAGTCAAATGTAACAGGTTCAAGATAATTCCAAACCCCATTTTTTATTGCGTATTCGAATTTTAGACAATCACCATCTGTCAGTACCGATTTAGGTTGAAGTTTATCTTTGTGGTTTTTGAAATAAGATTTGTAGTAGGAATTCCAAACATCTTTATCTGTTAAATAGCTGTCATTTGCAGTTTCATTATTCAATATAAATCTTTGAAATAGATCTTGGAAAGCTATCTGAGGAGTAAGATCAATTCCATTTATCACGTCTGAAAAATAAAGTGAACTATCATCTTTGGGTAGGATAGACCCTGTTATTTTTTGAATTGAAGTTTCTTCTTTTATGTTTAATCCTTGATTCCATTTATCAGAAATTGAATTAATATTATTCGCAATGTTTTTTAATTTATATACAAATGCCCTTGAATTGACTTTTGGGAAAAGATGTTTAACCCTTCCTATTTTATCTATGGTTTTAGCTTTCAAGAATGTCTGATCACTATCTAATAGAATGATTCCCACATTAAGGAATTCCCCTGAAACTACATCAGGTTGATATCTAATTAATTGATAAGAATATTTTTTCATAATAGAATTGATTTTATCTGATTAACAAAATCATTTTGGTTATTTTTTATTGCTGTAATATGCGTTTTAATTTGCTCAAATTCTACTGATTTCCATTCAATTGGAAGATTGTTTTCTACATTTTCCCAGAAATCATCATTAATCTTATCCAAAAAGTTATCCAAAATTGAAAAATCAAGGTTTTTGCCCTTTAATTTACTATACAAAACGTGATTTTGTATCATTTGCATATCAATTGGATGAATTATCCATGGATCAGTTGCTGGTCTACCAATAAGTGGCACTAAGAAACTAAATGCAATCTCATGGTCAAGAACCCATAAATCAGATCCTGTTGTAAATAAGTTTGGCTTTCCAAAAACAACTGTTCGATCTGGATTTTGAATCATAATATCGAAAGCGAATATTTTTAATGCATCGTTTAATTGCTGTTTACGTAGTTTGTCAACTGGGCCTACAAGTTCTAATCCTTGAATATATTTAGTTGAGAAATTTTTCCCTTTACTTACTTGTAGATTTAAATATTGCGGTTCTCCTTGTTGGGATTCCACAAACACATCTGTGATTACTGCAACATATGGCTCCGGAGTATTTATCAGTAAATGACCTGCTAATCTCGAAGCTAAATATTCTCTTTGAAAAGCATTGAAATCCATACGCTCTCCACTAAGAAGTTTAATTACGATATCCTCTTTATTTCCTTCATGATTTACAGCTCTACAAACTACAGGTTTATTTGTACCAGACTCTAATGTCTTATTATATATTAATGGGTGATACTCTAACAATTATTATTTTTCTCTAAATTATTAATTTATTTTCATTGCATCTAACGGATGATTATAAGCGGAGTATGACCGTAGGGAATATTCCGTCTTATATATTGTTGTAGGGCGTATTCATCCTCATTGTTGTGTTTAGTGAAGGCTGACATACTCTTTGGCAAGTTTTGGCTTTGTGTGATGGCTTTGAGAAACTTGCCAATGTGTATGGCATAACGTTGGCTAATTCTTTGAATTTCTTTTTATTATTGAAATGAATATTTCTCTATCAGAATCATTTATTAAATCTAAATCAGGGAACTGTTCTATTGCTCTTAAAATTCCACTACCTGCTCCTTCAAAGGGAAGTACATATCTTGAATTAGAATATAATATTGGATTTATCGCTATAGAAGTACCCATTTTAATATTTTCAACTGTAAGGGTATTTGGTAGCTTCCCCGGACTGATAATTTCAATTCTATTGTCAAAAATGAACACTTTTATCGTAGATAATATAAAATAATCTCTATGAACTAAAGCATTGACAAGCAATTCTTCAATAGTTTCAATAGGCACTTCAAGTTTTCCTCTAGAATTAAAACCCCCTTCAGTTTGAATCTCATTTAAATTTTGAACAATAAAAGATAAAGTTTGCTCATATACAAATTTTAAATTTCCTACAAAAGGATCTTTCTTGCTGCGAAATTCCGTTCCTTTAATATCATTACCTTTAAAAGCAATACAATGTACAGTATAGGTGGGTCTGAATTTTTGGGGCTCTTTCCCAAATAACAAAATACAACCAAGAGTAAGATTCCCATCTTTAAGCATACCCATATTTGTAAGTAATTCTGGAATTGATAAGCCCAATTCAATAATAGTTTTATTATGTTTTTCTTTTATAAATGTTTCAAACTCTTTTTCGTCAATATCATTAATACTAGAGTCTCTAATTGTCGTTTCATCTGCAAATAAATTACCGCTACTCTGAAGAAGTCTTGCCATTTCATCTCTTGAGTTGACCCTTCTTTTATCTGAACCATTTTTCATCCAAATAATGCCTTTGTTATCTGTATGTGGTTTACTTATGCCTTCGGGAATTTGAACCACTATTACATTTTCTCCATCAACATTTATCGTTTCTGTTGATATGAATATTTGTGGTTTATCATTATCAGAAGCCACATTTGCCAATAATCCATTAGTTTCTTGCAACTCTTCATAAGTAAGTCCATTAATATCGCCAGTATCATCATTAACACCAATTATTAATGTTCCTCCGTTTGTATTTAAAAAGGCTACCATTTCTGTTCCCAAATCATAGGCCGATTTCTTTTTATCCTTTTTAACTACTCGTTCTTTAAATTGAACTAAGCTTGATTCTCCTTTTTGTATTAAATCTAATAGTTCTATTGCGTCCATAATTCGTATATCATTTTTCTGTTGTCAAATGCTTCCTTTCCGCCTTCCATTATATCTACAATGTCTCTCCTGGATTTTTCATTGTCAATACTTCCTTGCTTAATTTCAATTGTTTCATTATTATACTGGCAAGTAATAATTTGTTCACAATCACCTAAAACTGGTATATTCGGATTATGAGTGGCGAAAATAAATTGAGAATCATTCTTCAATTCCTTTAGCACTTTGATAACATCATTATATATTGTTTGATTGTCTAAGTCATCTTCTGGTTGATCAATTATTATTAAATCACTATCTTTTAATGTAAGTAAGAAAATGATAAGTGCAGATGCTCTTTGACCCAATGAATGTTCTTTCATTAATTTCCCCTTAAATAATATCTCAAATTTATCGGGTGTTCTATACGTTAGGAGTGAAGCCAAATTGGATTTAAAATATTCTTTGAAAGTTAGAAATTGTCCATCTGTTAATAAGGTACTCAACTGACTATCTTTTTTGTTTAAATCATTGAACATACTAATTAGGTCTGGGTAGTGTTCAACAAGTGAATTATAAGCTGATTCACGAATTCCAGTGCCCTTAAAGTTGGAATTCAAATAAGATTTTAGGGCTTCCTTATTTTCTCTATAACCCAACTTTATCTCAAGCGTTTTTACATCCTTATCATCTACAGAAATCGTAGGTTGTTGACTATTTACACTTTCTATTTCGGCCTTTACTATTTCAAATTCACCATTCCACAATTTTTGGAGAGCAACCAAAGTCTTACTTAGTTTCAATTCTAATTCTTTTTTTGATTTCGATAGTTTCTCTAATTCTGAGAGCTGGATTTTTGTAATATCAAAATCTTTTGTAAACTTTACATAGTCATCTGCCTGAACATTGGGTAGATTTATTTCCCTTTTTATCTTATCGAACTCTTCTTTGAGTTCTCCAAATTTGTCTTTAAGTTTTTTCCCAATTCCTTTAACCTCTTTACTTTTCTTGGCAAGTTCAGTCTGTGTAATTGAAAGTTTAGTGAATAGAGTTTCGAATTCTAATAATGATTTTACTACTTCTTTGATATCTTTCTCATTAGTTATTTCTTTTGCTTGGTAGTTATAAAACACTGAAAAGCCATCTTCATATTCTTGATTAAACTCAATTAGAGCGGCAATAAGTTCATCTTCGAATCTAACTACTCGAGCAATAAAATTTAAATCTTTATTAAAACGTATTTGTTTATCGAGTTTTTTATCTATTTCTTTATCCTTAAATATTTGAATACTATGCTTTAATGAAGCCAGTTTTTCTTCATAAATAGGCTTTCGAGCAAGTTTACTTTCAATCTTTTTTATCTCATTAAGTAATTGAATCACTTTTTGTTTTTCTTCTTCTATTACTTCTTTTTTATGTAGGAGTTTATCACCAACAAGTTTACCAATTAAGTTTTCGGTTGATAAATCATCACCAATATTGGATAAGTCTTTTTGACCGAAATAAATAGGTTTTCTTACAATAGCATTTGGCTTGAGACCTATCTGTAATTCTCCATCACTGTTAAATACATTACTATGTGTATCTCCTAAGGTTTTCTCTGCTATTAATTCTTTCCCTTGATTATCTATAAGAACACATTTTACTGTTCCTCCACTTCCCAATAAAGCATTTAGTAACTTGTTTTTATAATCAAAGTCTGCATTTTCATTTTTAATCAGATTTATATCCAAGCCATATCTAACAACTTCGAGTAATGAAGATTTTCCACTTCCCCTAATACCTATTAAGTTATTCATAGCGTGATTAAGATGGATTGTATCCTTAAATTTTTTACCATTAATTGTCACAGATTTTATGTAGCCATTACTCGGTTGGTTGATAACCGATGATACTCTAAATTTTTCATCTAAAAGAGCATATTTAATGGCTTCAAAATTGTAGGCACCAATTTTCAGAAAGGTATTTTGTGTATTCCCTTTTACTTTATTACCTTCTCCAATACCACTTATACCACTGTGTGCACAATCCGAACCTTCTACAAATGCAGGTATTTTTTGTCCATCAGCTGCTAATTTTAAGAGAGTATCTCTATTGTCTCTTTTTCTTGACTTTTGCAATCCTAAGACATGCTTTTTAAAGACTTCAGAAGTAACGAATGATTTTAAATTTCTTCCTTCTAACTCGTGAAATATTCCATTGCTATCATCAATATGGGCAAGTATGATGAAAAAGTCTCTCTTAAATTCGGATAAAGTATTACATGTTTCTTGAAAAGAAAATTTTGAATTAGGGTAAGGTGGAATATCCGGATTAGTAATCCCAATAAAAGCAGAGTTTATGAATTGTTCTATGAAATTTATATTCTCTTTATTGTATATCCATTCATCACTAAAAGCAATTAAAACATGTATTCCTTTTGCACCATCATTTGCAGAAAATTCAACACCTGGAATAATATGGATTTCTTTTTTCTTAGCACTTTTTCTTAGCGCTTTAAATTCAGTTAAATCAAACTTATTATGGTTGGTTATAGTAGCGATCCTAATTTTTTGTTCCTCTAACTTGTCGATATAATTTGTTACAAATGAATTTTCTTCATCATTATACACAAATTCATTATCTGCCTTAGTGTGTAGATGAAAATCTGCCCTAAGCCAAGTACTACCATTCTCAAAAAGTTGTATTTCTTTATTCATATTACTTTGGCTTTTTTAATTTAGTGGAAATCAACAATTCTCTAACATCAACATCCAATACTTTAGCAATATCAAAAAGCACTTGTATACTGGGTTGGGAATTATTATTACAATAATTGGTTACAGATACATAGCTTTTACCTATTGTCTCTGCAAGCCAAGTTTGTGATCTCCCTTGATTTTTAAGTATTTTCTTTATTGTGTTCATCTATCAAACCGTCTTTATGTCATATATAGAATTATAAAGTTCAAAGATATATGAATATAAATTAATTCAATAGGTTATTATAAAGAATTACTTTATAAAAATTAACCAAAGGACTTTCCAATGATATAGATATCCTTCTGTTAGCATTGAAAAAAAACAGGCTCTTTTGAGTTTTTTGGGTTGGCTTTTGTGGTTTAGCATAAAATCAAATGTGCATGTTGCGGGCAACTATATATGCCCTACAACGAATAATGGTATGCAGCGTCTCTCTGAGGAACGAAGAGATATGCTGTCATCACCTACTGTTAGGTGCTGGCACTTTTTGGTTTACAATTCATTTTTCAATTTTACGGATTTTCTTATGGGTTGGCTTACAGCTCTCTGTCGCCCGCAGGAACGAGGACGGCAGTGTGCTGTAAATGCGATGGCTATTTCATTCCACTTAATATGTCCAATATCTCTGGAATAGTTTTCGCTCCATCTAACTTTTTAGATTCAAACACCATAAAATATCGATATTCATCTCCAGCTTTACTTGCCCATTTTTGTCCTAAATTCAGTTTGTTTTGACTGTCAGAACCGTCTAAATGGTCTCCTTTAGTTTCTATCACAATTGTTTTTCCATTTTTCATTTTCACAATGAAGTCAGGATAATGATTAATAAATCCATTTAATTCAAATCCTTTTCCTCTTTCAAGGTTTCTATGCCAGAATACTACACTGTCCAAATTCGCTATTTCATTAATAACTTTTTTCTCAAAGTCATTCATTTCTCCTTCTTCGATGTAGAGGTTTTTTGTAATTCCTTGAAGCGTATTTTTCGGTTGAATGGACTTAGAAAACTTAAATGTAGGTTTGCAGACTACCTTACCTTTGTCCAACATTTTTACAAAGTTTTCTTGGGCATATTTTGTCGATAATTCTTTAATTTTCTTCTTAAAAATATCCGAATAAATCAGTTCATTATTCGCTATTTCCGTAATTTTTTCACTGTCCAAAGGTTCAATTACTTTCTTTATGTAAGCTGTTATTTGTGGTAAGGCAATTTCGTCAACTTTCTTAATAAGTTTTGTCAGTCGTTTTGAAATTTGGTCAATTTTTCCTTCTGGACTTAAAGTAGAAATGTATTTTACAAAAGCTTCTTTGACAATATTATTTTCTTTTCTGTATTCTGGAACATATTCGCCTTCTCTAATCTCTGTTAAGTCTACTCGATACAATTGTGAAGATGTTCTTGTAAGTTCAATTTTGCTATCTTCTTTGTCTAAATCAAAATCTTTTAAAAGTAGATTTTTTGTAAGAGAAACTTAATTTTCTTTTTCAAGCAAAGAAGGTGTTGATTTAATATAAAAAGTTGGCAGATGAACGTTTTTTGATTCTTCTTTGAAAGTGTCCTTGATTTCAAAGGTTGGTATTTTATCTTTCAATTCAGTTGGTATTAAATGTTCAGATTTATCTAACTCCTCAATTTTCTTTTCAAATTCTGTATTTGTTTTTTGAGCTAATTCAATTATTTCGTTTAATTGATTTTCTCCTTTTTCAGAACTTGAAATTTCATTAACTTGTTTTGTGTCAATTTCAACTTCTTCTATACTTTCTGTGGTTGGTGCCTCATCAAATGGTTTACCAAATAAATCTTCAAAACTTTCTGAACTAGTTTCTTTCTTTTGTTCGATTTGATGTTCTTGAATTCTGTAATCTTTAGAACTGAAACCTGATTTATTTAGACCTAAAATTATTTTGTCTAAAGTGTTTAGAAAATTATTTGAAGATGTAAATACATATGAGTAATTGAGTAGCTCTTGTTTATGTTTAGTTACATAGGGCAAACGTAAAACACGACCTAAAATCTGTTCTACATCAACAGCAGAAGATTTATTTGCTAATGAAGCAAGAATATATGCAAAAGGACAGTCCCAACCTTCTTTTAAAGCGTTTATAGTAATTATATAACGGACTTCACAGTCTTTGCTTAATAAGTCTTCGTTTTTGATTTCATCAATATTAGCAGTCTTAATTCTGACTTGATTTTCCGGAATTCCAATTTCAATTAAGCTTTCCTTGATTTTTTCAAATGTAATATTGTCGTCTGCTGTTTTTGGTTGTGCTTGAAATAATACAATTGGTCGAATATATTTTCCGCCTTCTTTTTCCTGTTGAATCGCTTTTTGTTCTAATGTTTTTTGAAGTTGTATTGCACTATTAATTACTTCGTTTGTGTCTTGATGATTATAAACAATAACAGGTAATTTTACCATATTATTCTTTTTGAGCTGAATGGCATCAACAAAACTTACAATATTGCTTTTCTTTCTTGGTGTTGCAGTTAAGTCTAATACAAAACTTGGATTGATATTATTAAGCATATCAATTCTTAAATCCGCTTCAAAATTGTGGCTTTCGTCAATTACGATTACAGGGTTCAAATAGGCAATTACTTGAATTAATGCTGAATCTTCAACATTTTCTAAATCTCCTTGAAGGCTTTTATAGTGTTTAGCAAACTCAACTAAATTTTCATTTTCACGATAAGCTCTTGGCAAACCTTTTCTAACTGTTTCTACAAAAGACTGAACACTCAAAACCAAAATACTCACTTGCTCTTTAACTTCAATTGGATTAAATCCTTGACCGTAAAGCAAAGCTTCTTTATCATAAACTTTTACACGAGAGTTAAAATGAGTATCAATTTTTTGTCTGTAAGGATGACTTGTATCGTTTAAGTTTTTATAGGTCTGTTTTAAAATTGTATCGGAAGGTACAAACCAAACTACCACTTTTGGTTTATCCAATGGGAAACTGTCAAAAATTGGTTTTAATGCGTTACACGCAATAAAAGTTTTACCACCAGCAGTAGGTACTTTTACAGTTACTCTTGGAACTCCTTTTATAGAATTATCATAAGGTTTTAGAAAGTCATTTTGCAAGTTATTTATAGGAAAACCTTTTTTATCCCAAAAATTAAAGAATGCTTTATCTATTTGGTTGGTTTGCTCTAATTCTTCAATGAATTCAGACAAATGATTTATTACGTCTTGTTGGTATTCTTTTAATTCCATAGCTTAAAATCGTGTTATGTCTCTTGGTATTTTTTTGAAAATAATATTTTTATTCTGCATGTATTCTGGGTCAAGAAGACATATATCTGCGTAAATTATATACTGTTCTTGTGGCTCAATAACTATATTCAAAGTGTCAATTTCTAATGTTGTAAGTCGGTCTTTTTCATAATAAAAGTAGTAACCTGTTTCATTGTGATTATCTAATAAATATTTACCATCTTTTGTCTGTTCTCGCTCTAGTCTAGTTTTCGTTTCTGTGTAATAGATGTAGTTTCTAATTTGTTGTTCGCCAACTTCCTCGTTTAGGTTGTCGTCCTTTTTAAATATAGGTTTTCCAATTTCGTAATAATCGAATCTGCCATTTAAACCATCTACATTTTTTTTTCCTTTACCATAACCAGTTATAACCTTGCTAATTCGCTTTGTTGTAATTTCTTCGCAAACATTTACAACATTTCCTTTTTTGTCATATTCATCACATTGTATTAAAATAAATTTTCTATTGCCTCCATCTTCGTTATTTAGTTTCAAAACAGCGTGACCCGTTGTTCCTGAACCAGCATAAGAATCTAGTACAATAGAATCTGACTCTGTAAACCAATCTACCAGCTCAGTTGCAAATAAATGCGGTTTTGGATTTTCTAATTTAATTCCGATTTGTTTTTGAAATTCATCATCACTTCCTGCATATCCAATTATTGAACTAATATTTTCTAGCATATTCTCTTTAAGTAGATACTTTCTTTCGGGTTGCTTATTTTCATCATTTCCAAAAAGTATCATTTTTTTATCCAATAAATCCTTCATTGTAGATGGTGGATTTCTCCAACCTCTTGCTGGAATTGGACACTCTTTTTTTGTAACTGGATGAATAAGTGGTTTAAAATAATCTTCAGGTGCTTCTTTCTTGTTAGGCCAAGCCATTGATACACCCCTGTATACTTCGCCCTTTTGATCAATGAATTTGTATGCTTTTTCTCCACCACTAAAATCTTGAGCTTTAATCCAGTTAGCAAATTCTTTATTTACCTTTTCTAAATCATAAACAAATTTATATTTCTCAAATATTGATTTGTCTAGTTTATATTTTTTAGAGATTTGTAAAATATCTTCTGGTTATGATTCTTTACCAATTTTTGCAAAAACTTTTTTTGAAAATTCTATAATTTTTTTTGCGTTCTTTTTTTTACGTTTAACTTTTCCTTTTACTAATTCAGCATTTTTACTGAAAACAATAATGCTTTCATGCTGATAAGATATTTTTTTTGAATCTCCTTTTGGGTTTTTCTTATCCCAAATTATTGTTCCTAGATTATTTTTCTTACCAAATATTTCCTCAAAAAGAATAAGGAGATTGTGGTATTCGTTTTCGTCAATATGAATTACAATTATTCCATCTTCTTTCAGTAGTTTATGAAGCAGTTTTATTCTTGGATACATCATACACAACCATTTGTCATGTCGTGTAAAATCTTCTCCTTCCTTTCCAACTACTTCTCCTAACCACTTTAGAATTTTTGGATGATTTACACTGTCGTTATAAACCCAACCTTCTTTTCCAGTGTTGTAAGGTGGGTCTATGTAGATGCATTTTATTTCTCCTTCGTATTCAGGTAAAAGGCTTTTCAGTCCTTCTAAATTATCTCCATGTATTATTTTATTACCACTATTGGTCTTTAATTTTTGTTCTCCATCTTCTGTGAACCCATATTTATGTTCCAAGATTTTGTATGGTACGTCTTGGTGATGGCAAACTACTTTTTCCTTTCCTATCCAATTTAATTTTGGCATATTTATCTATTCAGTTTATCCCTTGCTTGAATCAATTCCTTTGGTTCCATATCTAATATTTCAGCAATTCTAAACAAAATTTCAATACTAGGTTGTCTTCTGTTCTTTGCATATGAATTTACCATATTATAACTCTTACCCAATTTTTCAGCTAGCCAAATTTGAGTCAGGCCTTTTTGCTCCAAAACCTCTTTAATTCTGTTCATATTCGAATTGTTGGTTATGAATTCTAAATATAGCAAATTTAATCAGACTATCTCATATTATGAGCATAACGATTTGGGTGGTGGGTGGGAAAAGATTGCGGGAGGCAAAAAAAGAAATGTGTCTGATAAGACTCTTTGCTTTTTTGAGGGCTGGCAAATGTTAACCATGATCTTCTTCAGATACCAAGTCTATTTATACCGTTTTTTCATCCTCAGCTTGCACCTAACGTATTAGGAGTATGTGGAGGAGTGAGGTACGAACTCTTACATCATCACTCCGTGTTATGTGCTGCCTTTCCTTCATTATTGATACGGATTAAAATATTGATACTCAATTAAACTTTTAGTAATCTGTGATGCCGACCACAATTGGTCTTCATTAAACTTACTTAAAAATGGAATTGACTCTTCTTGATTCTTGAACGCATATATTATTGAAGCCGCAGTACGAATTGTTTCTGTTTCTGAAATGTTAATTATTATTATTTCAAGTTTCTTATTTATACCATTTGAGTTTGATAGAATTGCATCAATTGATTGTCCAATTGTTCCTCGTGATATTAAACTTTCTTCGTTTATTAAACTGAGCATTTTTGATATTACTTTCACGGAGAATTTATCTGTTTCATTTCTTACATAAATCTTGATTTCTTCATTTATTTGATCGCCTCTATACCAAATATCACCATGCCAATTGATATGTGCTAAGTAATATATGATGTTTGGATTCAATTCTTCGATTTTACAATTGTTAATATGCTTTATGAAGTTTTGCCAAGTTACTAGCTCATTGACATATTTTCGAAATAGTACAAAAGTGCCCAATATGAATTCTCCTTCTTGGTCTGAATTGAAGAATGATATTGCCTCGTCTAACGATAAATTAGGGGTTTTTCTTAAGACATTTGGAATGTAGATATTTTTAAAGCTTTCTTGTGTTAGTAGATTACTTCTGTCTGTTTTGAAGGTGATAGTTTTAATTTCTTTATTGCCTTCTAAGTGTTTCTTGATGTTTGTCCAAAAGGCGACTTTCAAAGCAGGAACATATACTATTCCACAAACGTCTAATGGATAATTTAGCCAATATTCATAATGGCTTCTTACAGGAATTGAACAAGTTTTACTTGAACTGTTGTAATACGAAGGGCCTGATTTTATTTGTGTGGCAATACTTTTATGAGCAGGTAATTCACCATCTATGAATTCGATTATAGCATCTATTCCTAAGTCATTTTCTTGTTCAATTTTATGAAATAGACAGCCAGCATCCTCAACAATAGTTTTGATGAAGTTGATTCCTTTCTTTGCGGTAATATTTGACTTTTTATATTTAGGCATATTTATATCAAGTCAATCTTTCGCGGATTTCAAATATTTTGTTAATTGAAGAGACACTTATTATTTCTGAATGAACTCCATATTCCGTATCGCTGTTTTGAACAATTGTGCCAAATGAAAGTGTAACTGGATTAGGAATATCTGAAACCAAGTTGTAGATAGTCTCTGCAGCTGTTATATATCTATCTTCAGTAACCAAAACTATGGCATCTAATATTTGCTCAAAAATTGGTTTTATATCCCTTAGAATTGGCCATAAAGGAAAAGTGTCGTTATAAGATTCGAAATCTTGCCTCAATGCATTAAATTTTGTGCTTGCCAAAAATGTGGATTTCCTAAATTTAGTCTCTATTTCTACGTTAATTTTTTCATTTCGTCCTTCATCATAGTCATAGGAAAAATGAACAATTTGAATTGGCATTGCTGAATGGATTGAATAATCTCTGAGTCGGATAAAAAATCTGTAAGCGAAATGACCGTCAAACCAAGCTTTGGTTCTTTCTTTATATTGTTCAAATTCAGCTGATTCTCTTCCATAGAGTTCCGAACCAATGTACTTTATGTGAATTATATCGTATATGAGAGTCTTCAAGCTTGCCAAGAAATTCGTTAATCTACGGTTACAATCTATAAATGCAGGTTCTTGTAGATGAGTAGAATCTTGACCGGTTGCGGACTTCAATTTTTCTTTCCATTCTTGAGGAAAATTTACTATTGAATCATAGTTCATTTCAATTTCCTCTTTTTTGCGTCTAAATAGGTTGAATTCGTAAAGAATCTCTGAAGCATTTTTCAATAAATTAAGTTGTGTTTCTGAAATAGCTTTCATTCCACCCTGTACCAGTCCATAAGATGGATTCGTTTCATTAAGTATTATATTTTGGCCTACATTATCTCTGTAGAAATTGACTAACTGTTCTTGGGTTGAAAGCTTAAACATTTCTCACTTTTAAAATTTTGGTTGCACATAACGGTTCTGCGATATGGAGCGGACGACCGAAGGAAGTCTGATCTCATCATCGCTTGTTATGCGTCGTGTACTCTATTCAGAATACTTTTGCCTTTTCATGATTTCCTTTAACTCCTTTCTTGTTATTTTACTTTTCATCTTCTTCAGATATTGATAATCTACTAATTCTGTCTTTTTAAATATATTTTTCAATTTTTCATTTAGCCAATCAGAGTTCCAAATTACTTCATTCTTGTCATATACAAGCTTACATAACGCTTCATTGTAAGATCCGTTTTTGTTAATAGTTAAATATAATCTTTGAAACCAAACCATAATAAACGATGAATTGGGAATTTGATTATATTTCAATTTGATCTTATTGATTATCTCTATTTTTTTGTCTTTACCTTTAATTCGATCAATAAATATTGTTAGTATCGCTATAGCTATTGGTACAACTCTTGGATTTCTTAAGCTAATTTCTGTTACAAGGCTTATTAATGTTTCTAAGTTGTGATCCTTCTTTTTTGATCGTTTTAAAACATTCAGAAAGTCCCTCATTTGTGTATCGACTGTTCCTGAATTAGGAAATCTTTCTGATAAGAGATATAATTGAATTAGCCACTTTTGCTTATTATCAGCTTTTCTCTTGTTTTCTATCCAGTACCTTTTATCCGCTTTTATTGAACTTTTAATAATATCATTGGAGGCAATGGTTTTATCTGCATTCAATTTCATTCCCAAGTCTATTAGAATTTCTGAAAGTTCTTTCGTTATGCGTTCAGCGTCTATAGAATTTTTTGTGAAAATTCTATAATCATCTCTATATCGTAGAATTCTATAATCTACAACTCCAATCGAATCAATTTTCTTAGATAGCAACAAGTCAACATATCCGAGAACAATTTCTGCAATAAAATCCATTACAGCACTACCTTGTGGTATTCCATTAGTTTGACCGTAACTCATATCTTGCAAATGATTGTCAATGGTGACACCAATAAAAGATTTTTTATTCCGATTTTCCTTCTTCTTAGCTATCTCTTTTGTATGGAGTGCCCAGGAAAGCGAATGCGTATATATTGAACCATAGCAATCCGTAATGTCTGTATGAAGTACATATTTGTAATCTAAGGCAAGAGTCATAGATCTTTGTTCGATCATTTGCCACCAAGTAAGTATTTGGGCTGTTTGATCTGTCGTTTTAGCAGATTCGGAAATGACTGGTAAACTATGGCATTCGATTCTATTGTTTTCTTGGAATTTTCTAAATCTTTTCTTTATTAATTTCCAATTCTCTTTTGTAGTTATTTCATGAACCAATGAAACATAAATAGCTGGATGTATTAATTGAAAGGGACGCCAAGCATATTTTCCGTCTTTGTTGGATATCAAAAAATGGTTTACATCGTCATAGTCTCTTGGTGAGTTCTTCCTGAAATCAGATAATTTTTTGCCTGATATCTCCTTACTTAATTTATTAATGATAGCTTCAAAATTGTAATATATTGGAATTGTCAAACTGCTTTAGCTGTTCGCTTTTAAGAGAAATTCCCTCGCCTCATTTTCATCTAACTCTATTATAGTTTTCATTTACTTTTTAATTTTCATGACGCATAACGGATAATTGTATGCGGCGTCTCCGACGAAGGAGGATATGCTGTCATCACATATTGTTATGGAGAGTTGTTTTTCAGAAAGCTTCACTTAAATTACTTGGCTTGGTACTAAAATTTCCATTTTCTTGCCTAATTAATTCATATGTCAAAATATTGTTATTCAATTCTTGTTTATAATCTTTTCCATAACTTTCGTTTTTTTTAAATCCTCCATATAATTCTCCGCAGTTTACTTGCTTTAAATATTTATTATTATCCCATTGATCACCATAATAAAAAAACACTTGATAGGTTCCATTATTTAGCTCAAAAGTGAATGAATGTCCTTTTTCAATATATGTATTTCTAATTACTTTATCATAATTTTTAATTGTGACAATTACACCTGATGATGAACTTGCAATTACTTTAATTTTTGAGCAATTTAGAGAACTACATTTATTTACGTTTTTGAAACAATAATTATAAGGACTAATTCCTTGTTTCAGGGTTTTTACATTATTTGGCGAAATCTTCTTTTTATCTGAATTCTTTATAGGTATTGGTTTCTTTTTAATCGGTTTCTCAGTATGGAAAAATCCATCTTTGCTTAAATTGTTATAGTCATTATTTTGAATTATGCTGCCTTTTAGTAAAAAGAATATCCCTGTACTTATCATCAGAGATAATAGGATTATATTTCTAATAGAAACTATATCCGATAGGCTTTCATTTTTGTCAGCTAAAGGTTCACTTGTTTTATCTTTGTTCTGTTGTGCAGATGTTACGTCCTCATTTATTCGTAGAGTTATAGTTTTTGTAATTGCTTCAATTCCATTTGATGCAGTTAATTTAATATTCAATTCAGATTTTGGTTCTTTAAAAACTACAGTTTTGGTTCCTGTTAAGTCACATTGACCAAAAATGTTTATTGAGACAGAATTAGAGTATAAGGTTTCCCATTTGAATGTTACATTATCACCTACACAATAGTTTTTTTTATATGTAAAAAATGATTTAATTGTGGGCTTCTTCTTTTCAGTTCTATGATTGAAACTTTGCTTTTTTAAATGTTCGTAAGCTTCGTTTATTTCCTTGAATCTATTTTCAAAATATTTATCTCCTTGATTGTGATCTGGATGAAATTTTAAAGACAATTTTCTGTAAGCACGTTTTATCTCTTCTTGAGAAGCGTCTTCACCTACACCAAGTATGTAATAATAATTTTTCATTAGTTAGTCACTGAATAATCAACATCATCTATTTTCAAATATTCTAAAAAGTCAACCCCCCAATGAGAACCATCAGAAGTAACTCCTATAATCTTATTATCTTTTTCGTCGCGAATATTTGTATAATCTTTTATTTGAAAACTTTCAATTTCAAACCCATCGTCATCTAATAATTGTACTGTATATTTCTTTGAAAAAGATGATTTAGGTTCATCAAATTTTACTCTTAGTTGATATTTAATTCCGTTATCATATTTAGTAATAAGACTTATATTATCACCAAATAAACTTTCACTTCTCCATTTTATTCCTTTTTCAACTTCTCTATATTGAAAAAGGAAATATATCGATATAAGAATAGGGACAATTAAACAAACTATCCAATAAATTATATTAGTATAAAGTATTGATCTCTTTGCATTTTCTGGCAGGTCATTCAATAAGTCGTCTCCTTTTCGAGTTAGTAAAACGTAGTGACCTATTATATAAGCTGGTATTAAGATTAGTAGTATTGCAAATCCTGCTTCTTTGTCTCCATCCAGTAGTTGGTATAATGAAGCCCATAAAGTGCCTATTATTGTTATTATGCACATTAATATTATTAACATGCTAAGAATATTTTTGTATTTCATCATTTTTCTTTCATTTTAATTCTCCATAACGGATCGGTGATATAGAGCGGACGACCGAAGGAAGTCTGATCTTATATCACTTGTTATAGCCAGTGACTTTT
>Ga0209828_1001139_pt1 | contig 24579 bp, 11 predicted proteins | sample MaitaG_FD_187429 | JGI IMG/M metagenome (GOLD analysis project Ga0209828, IMG submission 187429) | Marine algal microbial communities from Maine, USA - Maine_Asex2 metaG (SPAdes) (version 2) | ecosystem: Host-associated > Algae > Red algae > Unclassified | place: Maine, USA | collected 2015-01-05
GACTTGATATGGATTTCCATCTGGACAATTGATATTTATTTGGCAAGCACCAGAATCGCTAAATCCCTTAAATCGTTTCAATGTGTCGACATCTCGATAAGCTTGCATAACCCTTGAGATAGAGATAATAGCTTGTCGTTCAGCTCCCATTGGCTCGAAATACTCTATGGTCACAGAACGCCCAAGAATTAACTCGGTTAAAAAAGATGAGGGTGCATCATGAGACCCTTTGTTATTTTGAGCTGTGAATGCACCGACTAAGTGACTTCTGTCTTCATTATATAAATGTAACGTCGAACCTGGAGGAAGATGAAATTTGTCATACTCCAAGATTGTAGCTAAGGCGTTTGGTGATTCGATAGTCAGTCTCCATACTTTTCCTTTTCCTTCTAGTTCTGACCAATGTCCATGTGATTTTGTGTTTATATCGACATCAGTAGGAACGGCGAATCGTAGTTCACGTGTGTCGGTGGTATTTAATTCATCGTCTTTTCGAATGCGGTCGAAGTCGAGGGCTTTTAGCTTATAAACCGGGACTTCATCTGGAGCCAGTTTATGCATAATACTTTTGGGCGGAATCCCTTCTTTTATTTGAGAGAATATTCCATTTGTGAAAATCATGGATAATACCATGATCATAGCCATTGATTTACAAAAGCTTTTCCTAAATTGATGTTATTATTTAATAAAATCTCGAGCATGTACATGTTGAACATGCAGTTACTTCGTGGTGAGTGAAATAAGGCGAAAGTCAGTTTACTAATTCACCACTTTTGTGTGGAATTCCAATAGATATCTTGTACGAACTTAGGCGAGGAATCTAAGAATGACAAATAAAAACAGTAAATCAGAGGAATAATCACTATAAATGGCGATGAATATCACCATTAATGTGGATGCCTAGAAAATGATGAAATACAAAAATATATACGTTGCGGCGACTAGTCAGCACATTGGAAAAACAACAACGACTCTTGGATTAGTAAAGTCATTTCTAAATCAGGGAATAAATGTCGGCTATTGCAAACCTGTTGGTCAGCAATATGTCAGTTACCTTAATCATAAGGTGGATAAAGATGCAGTCCTCTTCGCAGATTTGATTGGAATGGAGGTAGATCCTAAATTACATAGCCCCGTTATTTTTGAAAAAGGTACAACAGAATTGATTTTGGATAATCCAGAAGAGCTAGCATTACAACCTTTAATTCTACATGCAAAAAGAGAATTAAATAAAATGCATGAATTGACCATTTTCGAAGGCACAGGTCATCCTGGAGTTGGTACAATTGCAAATTTGTCGAATGCGAGAGTAGCCAAATTATTAGATGCTGGAGTTATCATGGTCGTCGAAGGTGGAATCGGTAGCACGATAGATATGCTGAATATGACGACTTCATTATTCAGAGAGGAAGGCGTTCCGATCTTAGGTGTGATTGTCAATAAAGTGATCGAAGACAAACAAGAAAAAGTAACTCGCTATTTGACCAAATGGTTAGACACACAAGGATTGAATTTATTAGGCGTCATACCCTACGATAAGACATTGGCTTATCCATTAGTCAGAACAATCTGCGCTGCGATAAAAGGTGAAGTCATCATGCATCAAGACAATATGTATAATCGCGTTGCTGAGGTAATCGGAGGATCAGTGGTTAACATGACTGAGTTAAAAGACTTTCAAGACCTCCTCTTGTTGACTGGCGCAAGATTAATAAATAGAGCAATCCATAAAATTGTATCATTCTCGACATACAAAGAAATCGACCATTCACCTTTGGCTGGGATTGTGATTACCGGAGAAGGAAAGCTATCAAAAGAGTCGATAGACTATATCAATCATTTCAAAATACCAGTCATTCAAACCAAGTTAGAAACCTATGGGGTTGGTCTTAAAATAAGTCGCTTAGAGGTTAAAATAAATAGAAGAACACCGTGGAAGGTATTGAAAGCGATTGCACTAGTCAATCAGTATGTGAATCTAGCGGAATTGAAAAAAGAAATTGAAATTTGACAATGTGACCTTATAGTAAGATTGACATCAAAGGGTCGGAAGTTGTTCTTTTAATTGGCCAGTGACATTTTCTTACCTTAATATATTGTACACTGGCCATCTTTATTTAATTGAAAATCAACGCTTTACAACTCTATATCATAGCCTCATTAAAAATATCCAAAAGTTAAGCTTGCTCTTAAATTATATTTAATAATTTAGAAATGTTAAAGTCCCATTTAGTATAAGATCCCTTTATTATGCTTATGATATGACTCTACATTTTCACTAAAGGAACCGTTGTATTTTATTGCATCATAAAACAGTAAGAAATAAGCAGAAAGCAAAAGAATTGATAATACTAAAGCATATGGCCCAAGCATGACTTTGGCAGATTCAGATAAAATAGCCACTCAAAAAACTATGAAAAAAGGAGCTATAATCATTATGCTTATCATTCCTTTTTTGCGCTCAAAATATCTTGGAGCTCATTATTTAAAGAAGACTGAGATCTTGATTCTCCTTTTTCTAATAATTCTAATTTGTGTTTTAAAATATTTTGACTCATCCATGTCTGAGGTAGCATTATTATATGAATTGTACACAGACACAATAACCAAAAAACATCCTTTGGCAGTGTTCTGAGTTCAAGAACATAAATGGATATCAATTCTTTTAATATTCCAAAGAAACAAATGAGAGCTAGGAATGATAACATAAGAATGATAAATTTTCCAACTTTAAGTTCCTTACTAATTGACTCTGGAGTGGACTTCTATTTTTTGTTAATTGATTCGAATGTTACTTTTGGAAATGAGTTTAATATTCTGAGTCTTTCAGACATATGGACTGATTCCATGATACTATTAAATTATGACATTATCCTCTATTGAAAGATGCTATTCGATGGACTATTTAAAATATTAGATGATTAAGCTTAAACACTTCTATTCCTCTAACAGAATAACACCGTGTGCCATAAATTTAAGCTCCTCCTTAGGTTCTGTGATCGCTAAAATTTCTGCCTCAGATAAGCCTTCATCTTCTGCATAATGCCTCAGCTCGTCTATTGGAGTCACTTCTTTGAATGCTCTTCCCTCTACAATCACTTCACGGCCAGCAATATCTTTAGGCATAAAAAATCCATAGTCTTTAAATTTCACAAATAGTTGATTCTCATTTTCAATGTTTGTGCTTGTTAAATTCATCCAGCACCCTTTGGCTTGACATACGCCGGTGACCTTTGCTTTTATTTTTACATTTTCTATCTCATCAACAGCACTCAGCTGCTCATACAAATCTTCATAAGCAATAACTCCATCTGAATTAATTTGCTCACCAAAATAGCTAAGATTTTCTTCGTTGATTTTAGCAACTGGATTTTGTTGTTTACAAGATGTCACGAGGGCAAGTAATGCAATTGCAGTTATATATGTTGTCAGTCTTTTGATCATCATAGTTCTAGATTTAAAAATTTAAATAAATATACAATCTTCTACTTTAATAGATTAATTGGAATGTATCTTCGATCAATTTTGCATTATGGAAATAAAGTTAGTCATTTTTGATTGTGATGGAGTACTTGTCGATAGTGAGCTCATTTCAAGTCGGGTTATGTCCGAAATCTTTGGAGAGATTGGATTGGAGATGTCTGCACACGAAGTCTTTGAAACCTTGAGAGGTGGCTCTATGGCAGAGACAATTGCTTTTGTCGAAAGCCGTCTCGGAGCATCATTTAATTACGACTTAGAGAAAGAATATAGAAAACGATCTTTCGAAGCCTACAAAAATGAGATGAAGCCAATCGAAGGCATAGAGCAAATTTTACAGACGTTAAACATCCCATGTTGTGTCGGGTCAAATGGACCACAACACAAAATCAAGCTCAATCTCGATATTACTGATTTAAGACAATACTTTACAGACGATCACATTTTTTCATCTTATGACATTCAAGTTTGGAAACCAAAACCAGACTTATATTTATATGCTGCTGCAAGATTCAACTTAGATCCTAAAGAATGCATTGTCATAGAAGACAGTGTGAGCGGCGCTACTGCAGCACAAAAAGCAGGAATCAAATGTTATGGATTCGCTAGAGATACTCACGCTCAAGAATTTTTAGCTATTGATGCTATACCAATCATGAGAATGGAAGAGCTATTAATACTAGAATCTCAAATATTTAAGAAAAGGCCTGAGCTAACTTAACAATTGTTATTTTTTTCCAAAACTTTATAATGAAAATGTAATCTGTTTTACAATTTAAAATTCTGATTACTGGTAAACCCTAAGAAAACATCACATCGATTACTTACATTTGTATAGATTCGAATAGCAGCTTCTATTTTTACATGTGATTTTGAATCTAACTAACATACACCCACTAAGTTTTATCCGAACTAAAAGATTGTAGGCATTGTATCTGCATATGTGATTATTATTAATTTTGATAATATAAGAAATGATTAAAGTTCTTTTAGGGGCGTCTTTACAATTGTTTTGTGTATTGGCTATGGCTACTACAATTTCTCCATTTAAACACTTAGGTGATCTGACTCATACAGCTGATGCTATTTATTTAGCCAAAGCCAGCGATATTATCGTTGATGTCGATGGAGATAATACTAGTTATTACCAGCAATTTGACATTATAAATACTGTCAAAGGGAATATACAGCAGACAATTCCTGTCAGGTATCATAGTACGACACAAAGCGGTGTCTATCGTAGTATCGCAGGTGAAGTAGAATTTGACAAAGGCAAAACATATCTCTTATTCCTCAGAAAAACTTCTGGAGGTGACTGGGTCACAGCTTGTGTGTCATATTATATTTTTCAAGAAATGATTGTTGATGATCAAGAACTTCTAATTCCACTGTATCAAAAAGGTTTACTCAATATTGCTGATAAAAAAAGCAAAAAAGAACCCTTATATAATTATAACAAAGAGCAGTTACTCAAAGAATTAAAGGCTGTCGTTAAGTTTGAAAAACCATGGGAAGCCAAAAATGCAAAAGCGCCAACGTCTTATCAAAGAGATACATCAAAAGCATTAAAAGCATTACCATCTCATTGTAACTTGTTTCCAGTAAATCCACCTCCTAGATGGCAAAACATGGACAACGATCCATTAGAGGTTTACTACGAAAGTTCAATTGCTGGATGCACATCGATTGGTAGTAAAATGAACTATATCGTTAACCACATGAACAGTAATTATGCGGGATTAAATCTTGACTTAGCTGGATCCTATAACAACTACACGCCATCATGTGCTGGGAACAGCGCGACAAAAGGAAATTTTACAAGTTTTGTTGATAGTCATTTAGGCGGTCAAAGATCTATCACAGTTATTTTTGATGATCCGTGTAATCAAATTCCAAACTTGGGTGGAAATAATGGCTGTAGTGGACTTTTGGCATTAGGTGGTTTGTACTTTTATACAGCGACTCAGCATAATTATAATTCTGAAACATATTCAAAAGCTGGTTATGGATATGTGATTGTAAATAATGGTGTCGGCAGTTGTAATTGTGGTCTTATCTTACCGGACAATACAGAAACAAACTTCACATTATTAATGACTCACGAACTGACGCATTCCATTGGTTTTTTCCACATGAATGGTTCGGTTACTAACTCGAACATGGCTAAAACTCCATGCTGTTCAAATGCTGAAATTACTAGCCTAGATGTTAATTGTGTGAACTACGTATATAATCCTCTTCCAAATCAAGGATGTACGGATTCGGCTGCTGAGAACTATGATTCGAGTGCAACGAATAATGATGGGTCTTGTACTTATTGTAGTAACAATATCCAAGATGGAAACGAAACTGGAATCGACTGTGGTGGAACAGGACCAGGATGTTCTCCATGTACGCCGGATTTAAGAATCTTAGACTGTGGCTCTATCATTGCTAATGCTACCAACCTCAATGTTTCAGGCATTACTGTAGAGAATATTGGTAATGGGACTGTAGGATCTTCAACTGTTGGTTATTATTTATCCACGAATACGATTATAAACACCAATGATTATCTGATTGGAACCGATCCTGTTTCAGCATTAGGTGCAGGCGGAACAAGCAACGAATCATTCAGTGTGACTTTATCTGCTCTGAATATTCCAAATGGAACGTATTACTTCGGAATGATTGGAGATTATAATAATATAAGAAATGAATCCAACGAAAATAATAATCGATGTTATTTCCCATCACCAAAGATAACGATCGCATCGTGTGATGACGGCATTATGAATGGTACCGAAACAGGCGTAGACTGTGGAGGATCATGTCAGGCATGTGAGTCAGATCTCATCATGGATAATTGTGCTGTTGTTAGTATTAATTCAACTACACTGACATTGACTAATGCGGTGATTAAAAATATTGGAGAAGGTTCTTCACCTGCATCAAGAGTAGGATATTATTTATCAACCAATCCAACGATTACAGAAGAGGATATTCTAATCGGTACTGACTATGTAAATAGCTTAGCTCCTGGAGGCTCGAATACAGAATCATTTAGTATTGCAATTAGTAATTTAAATCTGCCTTTTGGTATTTATTATGTTGGTATGATTGCAGATTATAACCAACAAGTTCAAGAGAAAAGTGAAATCAATAATACTTGTTACAGGACTAATCCCAAATTGATTATTTCATCTTGTGAAGATGGTATTGTGAGCGGTGATGAAACTGGTGTCGATTGTGGAGGTTCTATTTGTGATCTTTGTGATTGTGATACAAATAAAACTTATGTTGGTAATATTAATTCTGATGTGACTATACATGCTCCAACCTGGATCAGAACATCTGGATCAGTGACGGTAGCAGCAAACGCAGATGTAAATTTTATTGCTGGAAATAATGTCTTACTAAGAGCTGGTTTTGAAATTAAGAAGGGATCTAAGACTGTAATCAATACTCAAAATTGTAATTAGTAGACAGTATTAAAATACTACCATAAGTACAATCATTTTTATTAAAAAAGTTAAAAAAGAAAGAGCCTCTTGACATTTCAAAAGACTCTTTTTTAATTAATTAACACCTTTAACTGCATTACAAATATAGGACAGGTAATTGTGTTTGAGTAATCATTTGAACCTACAAGAAATCTGCCAATGACCTACATATTATCAACATATTAAAAATAACCATTATATCTATTTGATTTTTAGTCCTAATTGCTCGACTTTGATCAGCCACTTAGCTCTAAATTCATCGGTAGAAAGTCTGATAGGTCCAATTGAAGTGATCTTTACAGGTTTTATCCCAATAAAATGACAGGTTAACTTTTTAATGGCTGAATGACTTGGTTTACCATTTACAAGTGAATAGAATAATGGCGGTTGATCCATAGTGCAGATGATTCGCGCGCTCTTACCTGTCAATAGTTTATTCCACCACACTGAGCCTTCTCTTTTTTGAAATGCAAATCCTGGAAGTAATACCCTGTCTAAAAATCCTTTCATCATTGCTGGCACTCCACCCCACCAAACAGGATAAATCCAAACAATATGATCAGAGTCTTTGAGCATTTTTTGTGCTTTGAGTAAATCAGGTTCTAACTCAGTTCTTCTACGATAGCCAAATTCTAGATTAGGATTAAACTGTAAGGCTGAGATTCTGATTTCTTTGACTTCAGCACCAGCTTGTTCTGCTCCCTTTTTGTATGCAGATGCAAGTGCCCAATTATAACTTTCGGAATCTGGATGCCCATTGATGATTAATACTTTCTTCATAGACATGGGAATAAATTACCTTAAACAAGTCAACTATAATATTAACTCTAATTGATTTGTAAGCAAAAAGTTTACATATTCATTGTAAAGAATAATTTTTAATAAAAATTTTCAGAAGACCATAGAGAGATACTTTAAAAAAATGGAAGATGCAAACCAACGCTTTTTAACAAAGAAGGTTTTAATTTCCTCCACAACCATCAATAAATGCATGAAATACGGAGCCAATTATAACTTGAAATTCTTCTTGAAGCACTATAGCCGTTCTTGAATCATAATCAACGGAAACATTATTTGTAATGTCTTGATTTGATTCTATCAAACCATTAGTTTCAAAGTCCATAGATATGGCTTGCACACCAGTTAAAGAATTCGCTCCTGCATAATCTCCTGTCTGGCAAAAGTCACAGCTTATACTTAAGTCAAATGTGCCAAAGCCAGTCCCATTATTAACTCGATCACCAACATAGATATAATAAACACTCCCTGCATCAAAGGCGAATTCAAATGATTCTGTAACTCCATTTCCAATTATTTGAGAGCAAAGAACATTTGTAAACGACACACAATCATCAGAACTGGCTACTGCTACAGAGCTATCATAATTAGGATCGGGAGTTACGGACATGCTAGCAGTACCGAATGCATTTGGATTGAATTGGTACCAGACGCCAACACCTGAAGAACATGATAGGTCATCACCATTATCGGTAGACCCTACAGTGGATTCTGATAGCAAATTATCTCCACAGCTCAGCTGAGTCGCTTCAAGGCAAATATTATTAGACAAAGCAGTATTACATCTTATCAAAATATCAAAATCGAAGTATGTCGTTCTAAATGAAAATCCATCGCCAATAAAAACATAATAGTCAACACCTTGATCGACTGCAAAGACGATGGAGTCGCTAGGATTAAAAGAGATCTTAGATTTCTTAATTGAGAAATCATCACAATCAGGACTCGTCGCTGCTGCAATGTAAAAAGATTCTGTTGCATTATCGATCCTTATGGTCATGGTTTCTGTGACCTGAGCTGTAAATTCATACCAAGTCCCGACACCTCCACTTGATAAAGATGGTCCACTATTTATGCCTCCTACTGTACTTTGATTGAGTAAGGGAACGCCACAATCTAAATCTGTGGCTGTGTTACAGTCGATATTTGGAGCAGGATCCACACATTCCAAAATAATATCGAAATCAAAATATTCTGTGATCAAGTTATTAGAATTTCCAATAAAAATAAAATAGTCAACTCCAGGTTCAGCTAAAAAAATATAATCTTCATTTCCATTTTCGCCGATTAAAGTACATACGATTCGAGTGAAATTTAGACAGTCAGCAGATGATAATATTCCATATTCCATCGATGATGACGGATTGTTAATCGTAAGTCTTGTTGTCTGAGCATTAGGACTGGAGAATGTATACCAAGTGCCAAGACCGATACTACATCCTGAAAGGAAGAACGTATTGACAGCACCTTCCGTAGACTCTCCGAGAAATGAATCTCCGCAGCTTATGGGTTTTGCTCCCATACAAGTGGCATTAGAAGCAGGATCATAACATTGAAGAGAGATATCAAACGTACCTGTATCTGTCCCATTATATCTATCTCCAATGTATATATAGTATGTTATCCCAGCGATCGCTTGGAAAATAAAGTTCGGACTTGAAGTAGCTGAAACATTGCGACATTGCAATCTTATAAATGATTCGCAATCTACTGATGAATAGACTGTAAAGATCATATCAATGCTGGGATTCTTAACCTTAATTTCATATGCATCTGAGTTCGTAGTCATAAATGAATACCAGATTCCTACACCATTATTACAATTCGATATATAGTCGTGATCAGTTGATCCTACTGTTGATTCATTTAAAAACGAATCACCACATAAGATTGGTTTAGCATTAACACATAGATCATTACTGGGTGGCGCGAGACAATCTACACTAAGATTGTATGTGCCCGTCCTCGTACCAGAAGAAGTCTCATCTCCGATCACAATATAATATTGCTGTCCTGAGACCCCTGAGAATACTACTTTGTTTGTGCGATTCATAAAAATGCGATTACACTGAAGGACATTAAATGCACCACAAGCACTGGCCTCCACAATCGCTATTTCGGAAGTAAAATCAAGATCTGAGATGTAAATTTCAATGGTTTCATCTACGGCTGGCGAGAAAGTATACCACGTGCCTACACCAATCGAACATGAACCAATGATGTCATTATTGTCAACAGCACCAATAGAAGATTCACCTATGAGATCATCTCCACATGATAGGACTTTGGCAACTGTACAACTAAAATTTGGGGGTGGAGTCAAACAATTTATACCTATATCGAAAGATCCAGATTGAAGGCCATTATTATTAAAATCACCTACATAGATATAATAATCTTTACCAGCTTCTGCGTAAAATACAATTTTGAAGTCTGCGTTAGAAAATCCTCTTTTACATTGCAGGCCAACAAAATTGTCACACGCTATTCCCTCAGCCAAGGCTACTTCATTGCTGAATGTTGCATTCTCTACAATAATTTCTATCGTTTCAGATACGAGAGGCGAAAAGCTGTACCAAACACCAATTCCAATATCACATCCAAGTGGATCACCATAATCAACAGAATTCACTGTGGACTGATTCGTCAGGATTTGACCGCAGGAGATATCACTTGCCGTATTGCAAATCACATTTGTAGGTGCTGTAATGCAATTGATTTGAATGTCAAAAGTGCCAGAACTAAACGAATTCAAAAAGCTACCCATAAAGAGATAGTACTCTTCACTAGGATCTCCAAAAAAATAATGTTTCTGCTGGGTTCCGCTTCCTGGTCGACAGTAGACATTATTAAAGTTCGTACAAGACGATCCACTAGCAACTGATATTTCATAATTAAACGTGGCATTACTGATGACAATCTCATAAGTCTGAGCTGTAATCGGTTGAATCTTATACCATGTACCAATACCTGGATTACATCCTACTGCATCTCCATTATCAGTACTATTCACTGTTGATTCTCCAGTTAAATTTGAACCACAAGACAATAAAATTGAAGCTACGCACTCATCATTTGATGGTTGAGAAAATATACTCGCATAGCTAAGCAGACATAATATAAAAGTGCAATTTAATCTCATGAATTTGGAAGTTGACATAAGCGGTTAGTTAAAATCCCATCCGAGGATGAAAGAAGATCATGAGCGAAAAGTCAACGATTAAAAAGTTAACTGTAAGTATGGCTCAGTATCATTCTAAAACTAGAAATAAAATTCTACTAATCAAAGCATACCCTTTTTAGAATAGCTGAAAAGCAGCCAATATCACTATTTATGGTGAGGACTTTTATACTCGTGCAATGTAAAATTGAAATAAAAAAAATGCCTTCTCATATAGATGAGAAGGCAAAACTTAAGCTTAGTTTTTAATTATTATGGGGTTTGCATTTTAATTTACGAAGATATGGATTAAAATACATTTCATTTAAAATATAAACAGCACTGATTATATAAAACTATAAGAGACATTTTCTTTAAAAGTCTCTTATAGTGAATTATTGTTATATGTTTTTGGAAAACTACTGTATAGTCATCCTTTTTGTAGTCGAATACCCATCGGCATCTAAACGATAAAAGTAGACTCCTGCGACTCCACCTATGTCTTTTCTGTGAACTTTGATCTCATTTTTACCTTTTAAAAATTGGCCTTGATGTTTAAACAACAACTTACCTTCTATATCTAAAATAGAAATAGTTGCTTGACCTGTTTTTGCAAGATTAAATCCGATGAGAGTTTGCTCGCTAAATGGATTTGGCACATTATCATAAAGCATATTCTCTATACCTTTAGTAATATCTATATCAAATACCAATTCTACTTGTGCGATTTCATATTGATCATTTACATATGCTTCAGAGCTTGTTTTATCGCTTGTAAGATCAATCATTTCTGACAACCATCCATCCTGAATGGCAATTACATCAATCGTGAATAACACCTCAGCTTCAGTCGCAGATATTTTATTGACCTCTGACCAACTCAAAGTTGTATAATCATCATTCAGATTTGCTAGATTAGAATTATCAATATTTAGTGAACTACCTGCAATGGCACCAATCTTAATATTATCAGTATTCAAAGTAAATTGGAATCCTGACACCTGATTAAAATTATTTGCTGTCACAGCTATCTGATACTGAGTACCTGCACTTAAAAACTGATCTTTTATCTTTAATTCTATGCTTTCGTTGCTTCGAACCTCTAATGATGAATAGTTTGTCGTCGCATCAAAACTCACATCACCAACTTTAACAGCTTTGAAGTTTTGATTAAACATTTCTGCACTAAAATCTGCTACCTCTATCGATTTCTTTACATCTGCAAGTTCGAAACTACTCAGTTCATCTTGCTCTGGTATAAGTATCCATCCATCATTATGAGGAAAATCTGAATCCAGATCAAGAATAACTCGTCTCAATTGGACCATATCAACAATAGATATATTACCATCATTATTAATATCTGAAGCAGCTAACTGATAAGGATCAGAAAAAGGCTCCAGTGCAAGAATGTGTTTGTAAATTAAGATAAGATCCAGTGTGCTTAAGCCACTAGTAACATCATCGCTTACCATTCTACCTGTCAATGAATAATTAAATCCAAAAGGTATTCTTGCAAACTCATATTGCCCGTCTTCATTTGTGTCAGCTTGCTTCGGGAATTCTGCAAGTGACGAATTCGCGATAATTGATGCTGTAGACATCATCTCTCCATTAACTGTACTTACCTGTCCAGCTATTGAAGCGCTTGCAGCAGCTTCAGTACAATCGCCTAGTATATTAATCTCATCGATATCCCATGCTTGGACTGCAGCACCATTACCAACTAAACAATATGATAGTAATTCAAATGAAAACTCTGATGAGCTTGTTACTGTAAATGCAGCTCCGCTAAATGTAAATGACTCTAAAGTCCAATCAGTCGTCGTCGCTATTTCTGTTTCTCTAAATATTTCATTTCCATCTTTTAAGACTCTGACTCCATATTTTGTCGGATAATCATTAGGACCTGACTCTCCGTTGATCCAGTCATATGTCGTTGGCGCTTTCTCGAAAAAGTTAAATCCTGAGATAACAATCGCCTGACCTGAAGAAGGAGTCACATTCACTGTAAAGATAGTTGACTTTGTATTTCCTTCCTGATAATTACAAGCGGTTGATGCACTCACACACATTGCAACTGAACCTTCAACTCCTGGAGTACAAGAATGTCTATTCGATGCTGGTGCTACTCTAAAAATATTTGTAGCCGAAACAAATCCACATGATAATCCAGATGGGAATGTTGGTAATAATTCAGAATAGTCTGAGTTTGATTGTGAAGCACCTGTCGTTGAATAACACTGATCTACACTATAGTATACTAAAGCATCATTCTGCTCATTGCAATTCGTGTAGTGAATCGCAGAAGCTCCTTGAAATCTTTCATTAATAACAGGAGAAGCATTAGAAGAAGATTCTGGCATGGTAAATGTCAAAAATCGACCACCGCCGTTTGCTCTCTCAGCTACATAAATTAAGCCACTATCGTGGTTATAAGCAACATCAACTGGATTACCTAAAAAGGTGTTTGATCCTGCAATCGTTATTTGTTCACCATTCGAGATATTACCATCTGCACTTACTGCTGACCAATTTCTAACAACGATAATCTGACCATCATCATCAACTGCACCACTTCCAACATCTGTTAGAATCATGATATCATTTGCAACATCATAAGTCAAGCCATGTGTTCTGACAAGACCATCCACACGTACCACTCTCGAAGGAGAAGCAGACCCTGATATTTGTAGAAAATTATTAAATATGGCTATATCTGAAGAATTATCTATGACAGCAAATAGATCACTGCCTCCAAAAGTAATCCCCCATAAATTTATAGTTGTCGATAAAGATCTATCAAAAGTAAAGCCATTAGAGCCTATAGTATAAATAGAAAATTGATTTGTATTTCCATTTCCGTCAGATGCATCTTGGGCAACAACGACAGCATTTCCAGAAACTGCTATTTCTCGACCATTTGAGAAATTAGAGCTTGATGCCGGACCATTTGATGGATCAGTACCCGAAGCTAGATTAGCCATAACATTGTTATAGCTATTCAGAGTGTTGTCTGATCTATTCAATTGAATGACCTGATCTTTTGCTTCATCATAATATATACCATCTGTATCAGTTCCTTGCGCTGGGAAAGTTGATAATGACATATCACCTGCTGAAGTAAAACCATATACACCTACTGTTCCAGAATTATTACTTGATACAAATACTTTCGCATCTACATTATTTGCTAATTCTGTATCCTGGAAATACAACTCTCCACTACATGCACCAGTACCACTGTGTGGCTGCGCTAAGTAAGGAAAGCTTGTACCAAATGCTTTATCGTTAGCTTCAACTCCTGTCGTATATGTCAGCACTCCTAAAAGATCATCAGTCACTGGACTCGGTGAACTGTTAGGGTCAAAATCATCATACCATAGTCCAACTGCTGCTAATACAACACCTGCAACAGCCTGCAATTCTATTCTTGTAACATCATCTTCTAGTCTTCTACCATTTGGAAATCCATCCATATTTGGTAAAAATTCAAGATTCGCAGTCGTATTAAACGGAGCAACTGTGAGTCCTATAGCTGCTGCTTGAACTAATCCTAATGAACTAAAATTAGGATCATCTCTTGGAGTTGGTGGCACTGCCATATTGAGACGTAACATGTCTCCTCCATTAGGTAAAAAATTATTGATAAACGGCTTACCCGCTGCGAGAGGGTTTCCATCTTTTCCTGTTGCTAATTGATATGGAATAACATTAGGGACACCTGTATGAAAAGTAGGCCACAAATCAACAGATCGTGGTTTTCCAGCAGCAGGCAACAATAATGTACCAAAAACAGCATCGTCGAGAGCTGTTCCATCTAAAGCTGGATTACCTTTTAGGCCGAATAGCCCATCCGCTCCATTACTAAAATCAAAAGACCCTAATGATGCTGTCTGTATTCTTAACGGACCAAACGCTGGAACTGCTCCACCAAATTGATCATCATCCATGTATAATGCTAATTCAGGATTATAAAAATATTCGAAATGATCTGGGTTTTCGTTGTATGGCGTTAATGCATTCCACTCATCTTTATCACCGATTGGAATCACTGCCTCATTTGTGAGTGGCATTCCTAATCTAGACACCTGTACCCAATCCCCACTTACACTTGGAGCTGCATCGCTACTAATTGTTGTGATCGCTCGTCTACTTGCAGATGCCCATACACCAATGACGTAATCTGGATCTAAGATAGTAGATGGAGTACTTGCTGCACCTGACTTTAACAAAGTTGAAATTGGTACTTGTATAGCAATCGCACTTACATTATAACAAGCAACACCATCTCTTGGCTCACCTCCTTGTCTAGGAGAATCACCTAGATCAAAAATACCACCTAAGTCAACAAAAAAGGGATCATCAGTTGGTCCTGCAAATACAGTCTCACCAGTAGATGCAGTTGTGATTGCATTTTGAAAAAGAGCATCATATGTCGTCCCTAATCCTGCACCTCCTTCAATAGATCTTGGACCTATATTATTAGGTGGTACGTAGCCATCAGTCACGATCGTTTGGAAACTACTACCGCCATCAATACTTCTTTCTAAAGTATATGTCGCTTTTTGATTTTGCAAACCCAGTCTAATATTGAAAAATGTAGTTGGATCTTCATTTACAATATTAAATGTAAATCTGTATACGATTTCATCACCAGGGACTGCAGCATCATTGTCAACATGAATTTCATATCTGATATTTTGTCCAAACGTATAATAGTTTGGCCCACCTTGTGGCAGTTGTAATGGCACGTAAGTCGCAATGATCGAAATCATATTCGGATCATCAGGACTTCTAAAAGCATATAAATCAACATTATCTGCTAATGGGTCATTTGAGATAAGTGGGGCTTCTCTATGACTCGATCCATATATTGATGAAAATACAAATAAACAAACAGCGATACTTAGTAGTGCTTGCTTAATTCTTGAAACGCTTTTCATATTTGAGTTTTAATTTTATTCGATTTGATTTTATTATTGAGGATGCTTTCTAATTTGTTTCTGTGCCTCTCCAAGGCATCGCCAAATAAGGAAAGCTAGATGAAAATGGTGCATCATTAGTCTCTACACCTGTAGAGTAAGTCAAAACTCCTAAGAGATCACTTGTCACAGGACTAGGCGAACTATTAGGATCAAAATCATCATACCAAAGACCCACTGCTGCTAATACAACACCTGCAACAGCTTGTAATTCTATTCTTGTCACATCATCTTCTAATCGTCTACCATTAGGGAACCCATCCATATTTGGAATAAATTCTAAATCCGTTGATGTATTGAAAGGGGCTACTGTAAGACCAATTGCTGCAGCTTGTACTAAACCGAGTGAACTGAAATTAGCATCATCTCTTGGTGTTACTGGTACTGCCATATTAAGTCTTAACATATCACCTCCACTAGGTAAGAAATTATTCACAAATGGTTTTCCAGCAGCTAGCGGGTTTCCTCCTTTTCCAGTTGCTAATTGATATGGAATAACATTAGGTACTCCTGTATGAAATGCTGGCCATAGGTCAACTGATCTAGGCTTACCAGCGGCAGGTAACAATAATGTTCCGAATACAGCATCATCAAGTGCTGTACCTGCTAAGGCTGGATTTCCTTTCAGCCCGAATAGTCCATCAGCTCCATTACTAAAATCAAATGATCCTAATGAAGCTGTCTGTACTCTCAATGGAGAGAATGCTGGTACAGCTCCACCGAACTGATCATCATCCATATACAACGCTAACTCAGGATTATAGAAATATTCAAAATGGTCTGGGTTTTCATTGTAAGGTGTTAGTCTGTTCCACTCATCTTTATCACCGATTGGAATAACAGCCTCATTAGTTAACGGCATTCCCAATCTCGAAACCTGTACCCAATCTCCTGAATAACTGATATCGTCACCTGTATTAAGTGTTGTAATAGCAGGTCTACTAGCAGAAGCCCATACACCGATAACATAGTCAGGATCAAGGATGGTACTCGGTTGTGTTGGAGCGCCATCTTTCAGTAAAGTAGAAATAGGAATCTGAAGTGCGATTGAGTGAACATTATATTTTGCTAATGCATCTCTGACTTGACCGCCTTGTCTTGGAGAATCTCCTAGATCAAAAATTGCGCCTAAGTCTACATAAAATGGATCATCTACTGGTCCAGCGAAAACTCTTTCACCTGTTGAAGCTGTCGTAACAGCATTATTAAACAACGTAGAATATGGTGTATTTAATCCAGCACCACTCTCTATAGATCGAGGACCGATATTATTTGGAGGTACAACACCATCCTGAACAATCGTCTGAAAAGAAGCTCCCCCATCAATACTTCTTTCTAATAGATAGGTCGTTTTCAAATTCTGCTGGCCTAATCGAATATTAAAGAATGTCGTAGGATCTTGATTTTCTTGTGTAAATGTCATCCGATATATAATTTCATCACCAGGTACAGCGGCATCATTATCTATATGGATCTCATATCGAATATTCTCACCAAAGGTATAATAGTTAGGTCCACCGTGTGGAACTTCACCTGGAATATAATTTGCAATGATGGTAATTGTGTTCGGATTATCTGGACTTCTAAAAGCGTATAGATCAGTATTATCAGCCAGAGGATCGTTAGAAATTAACGGTGCCTCCCTGTGACTAGAGCCAAAAGCGACTTGAGTCACTGTGATTAAGGCAATGTATACGAAGTACCGGATCGAGTGTTTCAGTTTTGTAAACATAAAGTGGCGTAGTTTTTTGTGTTCAAGAACATTGTTATTAATCATAGTATTTTATAATAGTAAATACAGTAATCTGTGATAACTACTCGTATTAATTTTTATTAAAATCTTTGGTTTTGAGAATAAGCAGTGTTTCAAACAGATCTGCCGAATTAGAATCTGTTGATTTACATGTCAAGATATGCACAAGCACATATCTTAATTTCTACATTATCTTTAACCATAATGAATGTTTTGGAGAGAATTACTGCTTGACACGTTGATGGATCAAAGATATACAAATATATTAAAAAAACATATTAATAAAATTATTAATATGTTATTTACGTTTCTAAAGCTCCTTAATTAATATCACAAATGGCTGATTTCTGTGATTCCTCGCAGTTTTTACTTCCCTATTAAATATAAAATAACAAAGTAAATCAAAACGCTGTACTACTTTTTTTCTCACAAAAGGCCCCCTGTTAAAAACAGAGGGACCGTGTCAAGCAAGTCACTCTCACATGACACCCTCAGTGTGGCATACGTGTGTGATAGTCCATTTGGTTTGGAGTGTTTCCAAAATATTGTAGATAATTTCGTGTTTTAGTTCTTCAGCTTACATTTAGATCCAAAGTCAGAGAAGAATAAGGAAGCCATTGATATCATACGACTTTAAGTTTTTACCTTTTCTATAATCTTAATTGCTTTTTAGATATCCATCGCTTCAGCATTTCCAAGTTATCCGTCTGGTCCTATGCACATTACGTGAAGTTGGATTTCAACATAGTTCACCGCGAAGCAGTGATAGCCATACAGAAGCACCCAAAAGGTGGAATTAGTAGAGCTTATGCACAAGTAATACCTAATGCTGGCTATAAATCACTAAAATCATTTATAGAAAAGCACAAAGGTATCCACCCAAATTTAAAGACAGATAAATGGAGAGGCTATGGACCATTAACAAAAAATACAGATTATAAATTAACTCAGATAAATTCAAAACATGGAGAGAATTTTCCAGAACTACACAGATTTATTATGATGCTGAATGGATGGCTCAGGGGTATTCATCATTCAGTGAAGCACTTGCAAGCTTACTTGGATGAATACACCTATCGATTCAATAGACATAAATGGAAAGACTCAATATTTCATAACCTAATGAACAGAATGGTAGCTCACCAACCTGTAAAATATAGTAAGTTTGAAATTGCTACCTAAAAATATCCTTCATTAAATTTAAATATACATAGTAAAGGTTTATGCATAACAAACATCTTCACTTATATCATAGATACAAAAATTTCGTTTTCTACTTCCTTCCGCAAGCATCGATAGATGTATAAAGTGCGGAACCAATCAAAACTTAAAATTGTCCTACAGTAGGATAACAGCTCCTGAATCTTAAACACAAAAAAAATGCCTTCTCAAATAAAAGAGAAGGCAAAACTCAAGCTTTAATAGAACTGTTTTGTACTAAAGTACCCTTAGATTAATGCAATAAGATCATTTTCTTTGTCGAGGTAAATTCTTCAGTAATTAATTGGTAATACAGTATGCCGACTGCATTCAGTTCACTCTTTTGTATTTTAATCTCGTTGGCTCCTTTTTTAAAGTCACGAGTTCTATTGTACATTTCTTTGCCAGAAGCATCAACTATTCTAAACGTTGCATTCATTGCAGATGGCAAGGAAAACTTAACAAATGTTGACTCCGTAAATGGATTTGGTTGATTTTGTAACAATTCAAATTCTTGATGATCTGCTCGATCAAATACAAACTCTAATTCTTCCACTTCAAATCCTTCATTGACATAAGCTTCTGGTGAAACTCTTTGTCCTATTGTGATCATATCAGATAATAATCCTGATGACTTCGCTTTGACTTTTAAGGTCAACATCCGATCTCCTTTTTCGACAGATTTAGTCTGGTGCGCACTGACTGCGATTCGATCATGATTGATACTAAAATTATCATTTGTGATTGAAAACTTGCCAGATTTTAGATCAATAAATTCTAAGTTGCGAGCTAGCAGATCAAACTGAATTCCATAAATTGATTCTTCATTTAAGGAGCTCAAATCCATAGAATATATCTCATTCTTTTCTAAGAATATATCAGCTACTTGCATTTGACTGATGCCTGTAAATCTTGATTCTGAAGCTTCTAAAATATTCGCTTTTGCATTTCCACTGACATCTCCGATTTTTAATCCGATGAAGTTCATTTCAATCGCATTTGACTGTAGTGAATTGACAAGGATTTGTTCGGTAAACGGCCATGGATTTGTATCGTCAATAAAATCATTAGCATCAATAAATCTCCAGCTATCATTATCCGGAAGGTCATCTATCAATCCTAAAATCAACTGTCTAAATAACAGGATATCTGAGGCTGAGACTTTCTGATCATCGTTGGCATCAGATGCAATAATATTGTATCCATTATCAAAAGGCATTAAGCCTAGTATGTGCTGCTGCATTAAAACAAGGTCTAATGTGCTTACACCATTTAAATAATCATCATCCCGTTTAGCTGAAAGAACATAGTTATATTCAACAGGATTATCTTCAAAAGTGAATAAACCAAATTGGCTCGTGAATGTCTGAGGATAATTGCTCAAGGTACTATTGATAGAAATATCAACATGGTCAATCATACCGCCAAGAGGTGTCATAATAACGCCTGAGATTCTTGCAGTTTGTCCTCCGACTGGTGGATTCCCGTTTTGCGATCCACTGTCACCATTACCATCATCATTACCATTATTATCATCGTCATCTGATGAATCGTCATTATCATTTCCAGTATTATCATGCTCACCGTTACCAGTATTGTCATCATCAGGTCCATCTGTATTTACATTGTCATCACAGATAGATCCATTATCATCTACTCGTAGGTTAACAGTACAGTAGTCCTTATTGTCATTCGTATCCCACACATATACTCTCAATTCTAATACGGTCACTCCATTATCGCCAAGATCTGCACAAGAATAATTCAGAGATGAACTTCTACTATCAGGGATATAATTCTCATCTTCATCGGGATTAACATCCGAGAAAGTAAATCTTAAGTATCTTCTATCATCACAATTATCGTAAGCTCCTAAGTCGAAATCGGACGCCCAAATCGTTACTTCCCCATCACCTTGCATGACAGCTGTAGAGACACCGGAAATACAATATGGCGTAGGCTCTCTATCATCTTTGACAGTATAAATATCTTCTTCGTAAGCAATGTTTTGACAACCATCTGAGACAACATATTTTACGGTATATACACCAGCAGAAATCTCAGGTACTTCCCACGACAAATCCGTACCGTGAGCAGCGTGATTAGCCACAACATGTCCGTCCGAATCTTTGATAGACACATCCCAAGTCAGCTGAGAGATACAACCAGTATCTTCTGCATGTTTGATAATCGTAATGCTTCCATCACAAGCAGAGCCTATCAATTCAGCATCTATTGCTGTTGCTGGATCAATAACTGGAACTTGATCATCAACAATTTTGACAACTTGCTCCCAAGTATAATATCCATCCCAGACTATCGCTGCTGAATCACGTCCGGCATGATTCTTTGTTCTAGCATATCTAAAGTAAGTACCATATTCTGAAGTCGCAATACAGCCATCAGGATCACAATCATCTTTGACCGCTATAAAGCGTTCGTTATAATGATTACTCCCTTCATTATACTCATTAGGATCATAACTACACCAATCGATAATCGTCCATCGATTGATAATCTTTGAGCATCCGCCAGAGTTAGGTACTTTTAAGGTATCAACATCGACATTATAACCAATCAAACCACAGGTGATATCTTGCCATTCTGGAGTACAGAGGACAATATCATCGGAACAATTCAAAGGAGCTGCTAACTGAATCTCAAAAGGTTTTTCGTAGCAAAAGCCATAACTATCACTTTCTATATGGACACCTGAAACCCAATCTCCTGTATAGTGTGCTGGCCATTTAATCGTAGTCGGATCAAAGCTATGAGCAGTTAAATAAATGTATTGATCACATAGATGTGCATCGTCTTCATCAATATCTCCATTCTCATTCATATCATAATACCATGCTCTTTCTATTCTACCATCACCACAAGTCGGGTCACCATAATCTGTATCATGATACATCATACCATGTTCATCACAGGAGGAGCCAAGACTTGGCTGTCCCATTTTATCCATATTGTGAATATCATCTTCACAATCAATATATTTTTCTGGAGCACAATGTGTCAAGTAAGGTGCTTGATATTTAACATTCACCCAGATCATACAGTCATTATAACTACCGACAAAATCAGCAGGTGCAATAGGTCCTTCGCCTGGATCTTTATCAAATACACGCATCACGACAAGGACTCGCTCATCTCCACAACAGAATTTTACATGATCATCAAAATAGACTAACCAAGTAGAATCTTTGGCCACACCATATTTATCAGTTTCGCCTGGTACGATTGCATCAGGTCCTTCACATGCGATTGGTAATCCATAATCAATAGATGAAGCAGCTTCTAGCTCATCCATTCGGATCACTTTAATATAGACCTCATTACATCCTGCATCGTGAGAACCATTGTCAAAAGATGCTGCAGGAACTTTTGCAACTGCACCGCCATGATCAGGTCCGTCTGATACTAAAGTCACAGCTAATTCTTCTGGACAAACAGCAACAGGAGGCACATCATCTACGACTTCAAGTAAGGTTTTCTTGGATAAGGATTTATTTCCACATTCATCATATACTGTATAATGCACCCAATACATACCCGTACTCACACCATTCATGAATCCCATTGGATAGCCATTGTAATCGGTCTGAACCTGAGATGGTACTTGCATATCACCTTCCCAAATTCTATCTACAGGATATTTATCTCCAGTCTCAACGTCTTCTAGTTCCATGTTTACTTGCATAGATTTGTCATGTGCAAGATCTATTTCTGCATTACAATTATCACTCACATAAATAGGTGGCATAAATACTGACGCCGAACATTGCCATGGATCGATACTGACTTTTAATTTATCTTTTACTAATTCTACCAATGGTGGTTCTGTGTCTCTGACTTCAAAAACTTGCGTACAAGTCTTTGTCTCTTCGGAGCACCAATCAATGACACTCCAAGTACGCACCACTTTATGTGAGCCTTTACTTCCAAAGCCACAGATAGGCACTTCGACATCATCATGAGCAACGACAATATTACACTGATGTGATCCTGGTGGCAATGCTATAATGACAGGCACATCGACTTCACGATCAACCTTCACAATAGTTTCTCTGATTTCTTTAGTGACAACAGGTACGAGTACCCATTCGCCTCCGATATATAACTTATCTATGATGGTATCAATAGGGATTTCTTCATGAATAAAAGAATCTACTTTGATAATACCTTTCTTACGTTTGTTCGTTAAAATATGTGGATAAGCGTTTACGATACCAGCAGAATCAGATTCACTCTCACTAAAATATTTGTATAAAGAATCAGGTTCATGACTCACATCACAGCCTACGACAAACCCCGAGACTGGACACCACACTGTCTCCAGATCAAGGCTATTAAAATGAAACTTTTGTTCAAATACCAATTGTTCTATTTTATTACCGTGGTCCATACTACTCACGTACCATTTTCTAATACAGACGTTATTTTCGAGACCTGCAAGGCAGTCGCCTGTAAAGCTTAATTTATATGTTCCTTCCGCATTTGGATGAGATGCTTTGACAAGCAATTGTGCATTTGCAGGAACAGATGCTGGAAATGATGTTAACTGTGTAGATGCCATGATGTTATTCCCTAAAATGGTATAGACATACACTTCTAAATCTGCGAGTACCCAATCATATGAACCATCGACATTACTGACAATATATTTTAATTGACTGTCTATATCTACCATCAAATTACAATCTGCAATATCTGGTGATACATGAAGATCAGCTCTCCACTCTGCCGAAGTCGACGCTCCAAAGGTATTTAAAGGTATTCCTCCTGGACCAAAATGTTGATCTTCTATTAAGAGTAGATCATCGTTTAAATCATCTGTGATCGACCCTGCCAACATTGATGTAAATGTGCTTTGATTATTATCTGCACAATCTCGCACCTGATTATATGCATCTTTATAATACATATTGTAGCTAAAACTTTCACAAGCTGTGCTTAGCTCTGGGTTTAATCCCCAATTTGCGGTGTAGTCGTCATTGTTTAAAACATCATGAATTTCAGAACAATTAAATGTCCATTCTTCATCTGGATTATTCACAATCCTTGGTGGGAGTTTACTTTCTATAGTCACTGTCCCCCAACAACTATTACGACAATCGTTTTCAATTTTATACAAGTGAGATCCAAATAATTTATCACTGTTCCAACCTTCTGCAGCTGAGCCTAAACTCGGTAATGGCAGATTCACAATCTCCAAAGATGATATGGATAATGTAAAATTGGCGTCAGGATCATTTTTCTGAGTCAGCGTATCTCCTTCAATGAAGAAATCGGCATTCAATAAAAAATCGCAATCCTGATCTAAGGATATTTGGATTTCATCATTACAGGCAATGGCTGGACAAGTTTGTCCATGGAGGCTGTAAGAAGAAAATAGCATACAAAAAGTAACTGTTGACATGACAGCGACTAATTGATTCATACATGTTGCTTTTGACATAAAGCGTTGAGTTTATTAATAATTCTTAATTCGATTACTGTATAGAACCCTCAGTAATTGGATAGAATGAATTACTGATAGTTTTAATAAGTAGCTTATTGCAAATGCTGTGCTGTATGTCAGAAATGACTTAGGTAATTTAAATAATGAAATAGAACTGATACAAATAAATTGTAATATGTCTTTTATAATAATCTGTAAATGTGATTATTATACATATATATAATTTGATATGATGAAAATAAATATGTGTTTGAAAT
>Ga0209828_1001140_pt1 | contig 24577 bp, 15 predicted proteins | sample MaitaG_FD_187429 | JGI IMG/M metagenome (GOLD analysis project Ga0209828, IMG submission 187429) | Marine algal microbial communities from Maine, USA - Maine_Asex2 metaG (SPAdes) (version 2) | ecosystem: Host-associated > Algae > Red algae > Unclassified | place: Maine, USA | collected 2015-01-05
CATAAACCATGGTAATAATATCCAGAGTATTAGCATCAGTAATGCGTCTACCTTCAAACATATGAACAGGAATATTCATTTTTTTAGCCATTTGCGTAGCTAGTTTTCCACCGCCATGAATTAAAATCTTTGGCCCTTTTAAAGCTGAAAAATCTGTAATAAAAGAGTGTAATGCGTCCTTATCGTCAATAATATTTCCGCCTATTTTTATAATTTTTAGTGTTTTCATTTTGTGCTTGCTAAAGCGTAGATTTTTATATTTTATTTAATTTATACAGGTCGTAAACATCAAATTATAACTGTTCCAATATTTTTTTAATAACCACTTGCGCAGCAAAAGTTCTATTATTTGCTTGTTGCATGACTACAGACTGGTCGCTATCTAAAACTGCATCTTCAACCACTAGATTACGTCTTACTGGTAAGCAATGCATAAATTTTGCTTTACCTAATTTTTGCTGCGTCATCATCCAATTTTTATCTTCATTTAAAATTTTTCCGTAGTTGTTATAACTACTCCAATTTTTTACGTAAACAAAATCAGCATCTTTTAGCGCAGTTTCCTGGTTGTAAATTATAGTGGAATCTTTAGTTATTTTTGAATTTAACTCGTAACCCTCTGGATGTGTAATGGTTAAATTTACTTCCATATTTTGCATCATTTCTACGAATGAATTGGCAACCGCTTGCGGTAATGCTTTTATGTGTGGTGCCCAGCTTAATACAACCTTAGGCCTTGTTTTTTCTGATAATTCGGTAATTGTAACCGCATCAGCTAGGGCTTGTAAAGGATGTGCAGTTGCAGATTCCATATTTATAATTGGTACTGTGGCATACTTTTTAAAGCTATTTATTACCAACTCCGACTCGTCTTTTGCTTTGTCCTTTAGCAGTGGAAATGCTCTAACGGCAATTATATTTGCATATTGAGACATTACTTGAGCCGCTTCTTTAATATGTTCGGATTTATCCATATTCATTATTGTACCATCTTCAAACTCCAAATTCCAAGCATCATTAACATTTAAAATCATGACTTCCATACCTAGGTTTTTGGCCGCCTTTTCTGTGCTCAGACGCGTTCTTAAACTGGAATTAAAAAAGAGCATAACTAAGGTTTTACATTTTCCTAATGCTAAAAATTTAAAAGGATTCTTTTTTAATAGTATTGCATCCTTTAATGTGTCTTGCAGATTACAAATGTCTTTTATGGTGGTGTAATTTTTCATATTAAACAAGTTCTTTTTTTAATGCCTCAAAAAAGTTGTCGATGTGTTTTTTCTGAATGGTTAATGGTGGCAGAATTCTAATTAAATTTGGGTTTTTTGCACCACCAGTAAACATATTATGTTTAAAGATGAGTTGTTTTCTTAATTCTGAAATGGGAAAATTAAACTCTAAGCCCAGCATTAATCCACGACCTTTTATAGCTTTTAACTTAGGTAGTTCTTTTGCTTTGTCCTGAAAGTATTTTGAGATGTCTGATGCATTATGCATTAAATTTTCTTTGGTTATTACATTTAATACAGAAAGTGTTGCTGCACAGGCTAAATGATTTCCTCCAAATGTAGTACCGAGTAATCCAAAAGAGGCTTTAATAGAGGAATGGATTAAAATGCCACCAACCGGAAAACCATTTCCCATACCTTTGGCAATGGAAATAATATCTGGCGAAATAGCATGCTTTTGAAAAGCAAAGAAGTCGCCAGTTCTTCCGAAACCAGATTGGACTTCATCTGCAATTAAAGCAGTATTGTATTGTTTACAAAGTTTTTCGAGACCTTGATAAAACGCAGTAGTACTTTCATCTAATCCTCCAACACCTTGAATGCATTCTATAATAACTGCACAAGTTTGATTTTCCTTTAAAATAGTTTCTACAGATTCTAAATCTCCTAAGGACACAAAATCGACCTCCTGTTGTGCGTTTAAAGGAGCAACAACCTTTGCATTATCAGTTGCAGCAACTGCGGCTGAAGTTCGGCCATGAAAGGAATTTTTAAAAGCCAATATTTTATGTTTTCCATTATGAAACGATGCTAGTTTTAAAGCATTTTCATTGGCTTCAGCACCAGAGTTACATAAAAATAATTGGTATCCTTTGCAACCCGAAACCTCTACTAATCTATCTGCTAATTGGCTTTGCAAAGGATTTTGAATGGCATTACTATAAAATCCTAGCTTCTTTACTTGGTTTGAAATTGCAGATACATATGCTGGGTGTGCATGTCCAATTGAAATTACAGCATGCCCACCATAAAGATCTAAATATTCAGTACCTTCGTGGTCGTAAACGTAAACATCCTTTGCGCTTACTGGTGTGACGTTGTATAATGGATAAACGTTAAATAAATTCATGTTTTCCTTTTTTATCCCGCAAGGTGTTTATAACCTGTAGGTCTACTATTAATAAATTGCAAGAAGCCTTAAGTATATTTTTAATCTGTTTACATTGCGGTTTAATACCGATAAAGTATAAAAGACCTTTCACAATTATTTAAATTTGTTTTTCTTTAATGATATTAATTTTATCAAACGATGCTATCATGCCTTGAATAAGAGAAGAGCTCAATCCTTTATGCTCCATTTCATTTAATCCAGTAATGGTACAACCTTGAGGTGTAGTTACTCTGTCTATTTCTTCTTCAGGATGATTGCCATTGGTAATTAACAAACTTGCAGCACCTTCGGAGGTATACATAGCCAACTCTTGGGCTTCTTTAGCATCAAATCCTAATTGTATTGCTGCTTGTGTTGTAGCGCGAATTAATCGCATCCAAAAGGCAATTCCGCTTGCGCATACTACCGTTGCCGCTTGCATTTGCGATTCTGGTATAGCCAGCGTATGTCCTAATCTATTGAAAATAGCTTCTGCAATTTCAATACGCTTCCTTCCTTTTTCGTTACTGCAAATACAAGTCATAGATTTACCAACAGCAATTGCGGTATTTGGCATGGCTCTAATTATAAATTGATTTTGTCCGACTTGAGATTCAATTTTAGAAATTGAATAGCCAGTAATAGTAGAGATTAAGACATGATTTTCCGTTAAATAGGGTTTAATCTCATTTAAAATCTGTTCGAAATGTGCTGGCTGTACTGCAAAGATTAAAATATCAGACTGTTTTACGGCTTCTATGTTTTTTGTGGTTAACGTTACATTTTTAAAGCCATCCAAGTCCTGAATTTCGCTTAAATTCCTTTTTGTTAAATATAATGTTGTGATGGCGTTATTAGTAATTAAGCCTTTGGCTATAGACTTTCCTAAGTTACCCGTTCCTATAATTGCTATCTTCATATTTAATGACCGCAAAAGCGGTTGTTTATTAGTTAAAATTGTTCTAAACTGTGGTATTCTAGCATAAATGTGACCCCAACACCAGGCAGATTATTAAAAATAGTTTGCTTTTAATTGTAAACCTTCGGTTTCATTAAAACCAAGCATTAAATTCATGTTTTGAATGGCTTGACCAGAAGCACCTTTTAACAAATTATCTATTATGCTTGTTATTAATAATTTATTGCCGTGTTTGTGTAAATGCAAAATGCATTTATTGGTATTAACAACTTGCTTTAAATGAATATCTTGATCTGAAACAAATGTAAATGCTGCATCCTCATAATATTCATTATAAATTGTTTTTGCATTTTCAATTGAACCTTCGAATATTGTGTAAGCCGTTGCAAAAATACCTCTTGAAAAATTACCGCGATTTGGCATAAAATTGATTTCAGAATTAAAACCAGTTTGTAACTGTTGCACCGTTTGATAAATTTCTCCTAAATGCTGATGTGTAAAGGCCTTATAGTGTGAAAAATTGTTATCTCTCCATGTAAAATGTGTGGTTGCAGATAATGAAGTACCTGCTCCTGTTGCACCCGTTACAGCATTGACATGGATTGCTTCTTTAACTAAATTAGCCTTAGCTAATGGTACTATTGCTAATTGGATAGCTGTAGCAAAGCAACCTGGATTAGCAATGTAATTGGCTTTTTTAATTGCTGCTTTATTTAATTCTGGTAAGCCATAAACAAAAGTTTTATTACCTATTCTTTTGTTAGAATCTAGTCTAAAATCATTACTTAGATCAATTATTTTTGTGTTTTCAGAAAAGGTATTGTTCTCTAAAAAAGCTTTAGAGTTTCCATGACCTAAGCATAGAAATAAAATGGAAACATCGGGATTTAATGTGTTTGAAAACACAAGGTCTGTTGAGCCTATTAAATCTTGATGTACCTTACTAACTTTATTACCAGCGTTAGAGGTGCTAAAAACAAAATCTATTTCTACTTTAGAATGGTGGATTAGTAAGCGAATTAATTCTCCCGCTGTGTAACCTGCGCCTCCGATAATTCCAATTTTAATTTTTTTCATATTCTTTTCCCACAAAAACGGGAACTTTTTAATTAAACTAAAACTTTTAAAACCTTGAGCATATTTCCTTTTTTTAAACACATGTTCAGTCTGTTCTAGTTATTTACCTGTTGATATATTTTATTTTGATTCCCTATAATTTTTATAAATCCTTTAGCTTCATCGGCTGTCCATCCTTTGTTTTCTTCGCCATAACTTCCAAACTTAGCATTCATTAAATCGTGTTTTGAAACGATGCCATTTAAAGTAAAATGATAAGGTTTTAAAGTTGCCATAACAGTACCCGAAACGTTATTCTGACTATTTTGTAAAAAGGCTTCCATGTCTCGCATAACCGGATCTAAATATTGACCTTCGTGCAAATGCATACCATAGAAATTAGATAAATAGTCCTTGTGTTGTAATTGCCACTTGGTTAGCGTGTGCTTTTCTAATAAATGATGTGCCTTTATTATTATTAGAGCTGCTGCAGCTTCAAAGCCAACACGTCCCTTTATACCAACTATAGTGTCACCCACATGAATATCTCTTCCAATGGCATAAGCTGAAGCCAAATCATTAAGCAGTGCTATATTCTTTTCCACAGAATTTTCATCTCCATTTAAAGCTGTAAGTTCTCCTTGGTCAAAAGTTAAAGTTATGTGTTCTTCTCCCTCCTTTTTTAATTGTGAAGGATAAGCAGATTCTGGCAATGGGTTTTCAGAAGTTAGTGTTTCTTCTCCACCAACGCTAGTTCCCCAAAGGCCTTTGTTAATTGAGTATTTTGCCTTGTTCCAAGACATGTCAATTCCGTTTGCAATGAGGTAATCAATTTCCTGCTGTCTTGTTAATTTGCCATCTCTAATTGGCGTGATAATTTTGATCTTTGGTGCTAAAGTTTGAAAAATCATATCAAACCGTACTTGATCATTTCCTGCGCCAGTGCTTCCGTGAGCTATATATTCTGCACCAATAGATTTTGCATATTCAACAATTTCAATTGCTTGAATGATGCGTTCTGCACTTACCGATAAAGGGTAGGTATTGTTTTTTAATACGTTTCCAAAAATTAAATACTTAATAACTTTGTTATAATAAGACGCTATGGCATCTATATTTTTATAAGTTGAAACACCCATCTTATAAGCGTTACTCTCAATCGTTCTAATTTCTTCATAAGTAAACCCGCCAGTATTTACACTTACTGCATGAACATCATATCCTGCTTTACTTAAACTAACAGCGCAATACGATGTATCTAATCCGCCACTATAGGCAATTACTAGTTTTTTCATTTTTCACCTTTTTTTAAAAACATGTTTTGTTTAATATTCTTTAAACGTGTCCATACTTTGGTATCAATTTTTTTATCTTTAGTTTTAACTGCTTTGTCTTTTACAGGATCGAATAACATACCTGTACACAAGCACATTTTTTGTTCGGTTCTTGTTAGAACATCAAAATTCTTACAAGTTTGGCAGCCCTTCCAAAAAGATTTATCATCTGTTAATTCTGAAAACGTTACTGGTTTGTAGCCTAAATCGCTATTCATTTTCATAACTGCTAAACCAGTTGTAATGCTAAATATTTTAGAATCGGGAAATTTGTTTCTAGAATGCTTGAAGATTATTTTTTTAATTTTTTTGGCGAGTCCTTGATTTCTATAATCTGGATGTACAATTAATCCAGAATTAGCAACAAATTTACCATGACTCCAAGCTTCGATATAGCAAAAACCAGCAAATTTATCATCATCTAATGCAATTACAGCGTTACCATTTTCCATTTTGGCAATAATGTATTCTGGCTTTCGTTTAGCAATGCCAGTACCTCTAACTTGTGCAGCCTGTTCTATAGTTTTACAGATGATTTCTGCATAAATACTATGTGATTTATCAGCAATAACAATTTTCATACTATTGACCGCTAAAGCGGTTATCTTATAAATTAAACCTTAATTTTTTATTTTTTTGGATATTACTGCAGACGCAGAAATTTGTGTTTGAATAAGAACCGGACTCACCTAAAATTCTGTAAATAGAAGTACACCCTAAGGGCGACGAGGGAAAAAGCGGCGTAGGTAATTATAACTACCTGTTAAGAAAAATAAATATTGAAAATGATATTTGAAAGTTGAGTTGTACACAATAAAAAAGTAAATATTAATATAGAAATTGTTGCTAAATTTAGGAATTAGCGACAGCGCTTTGCCAAATGAAGACTTGTGGGTCCTAGTGTTCTATATGTATGTAAAAGTGCAAACATTAAGCTAATTTACATAATTAATTTAAAACTAAACTATTTACAAGCCCAATTAATAATAGATTTATTGATTTCTAATATTAAGACTTTAATATTATATATATCTTACTTAAAAGTTGTTTTTCTAATTAAAATATAATTATTGTTGTAATTTTCTTTTGGTATAAACACCAATTATACTAAAAACTGAAATAAATCTGGTTTATCATTTAAATAATCGCCAAAAAAATTATGAAGCTTCATTTTCTTTATTAACGGCTCTAAATCATTTGGAGATTTTAATTGTAAACCAACCACAGCAACATCATTTTCGCGATTAGCTTTCTTTGTATATTCAAAATGAGTAATATCATCGGTTGGCCCGAGAATATCAACAACAAAATCTCTTAAAGCTCCAGCACGCTGTGGGAATTTTATTATAAAATAGTGTTTAAGATTTGCATATAACAAGGCGCGTTCTTTAATTTCAGCTGTACGAGTAATATCATTATTACTACCGCTAATAATGCAAACTACATTTTTACCTTTTATTTCTTCGGAAAATTGATCTAATGCACAGATACTTAAAGCACCTGCAGGTTCAACAATAATAGCATCTTTGTTATACAAGTCTAAAATTGTTTGACATATCTTGCCTTCGTCTACAACTACCACACGATGCAGTGTTTCCTTACAGATGGCAAAATTTAAGTCGCCTACTCGTTTTACTGCCGCACCATCTACAAAATTTTCAATAGATTCTAATGCTGTATTTTTATTATTTCTAATAGAGGTTAACATAGAAGGCGCACCTTTTGGTTCTACACTAATAATTCTTGTTTGAGGAGAAAGAATTTTAAAAACAGAGGATAAACCAGATGCAAGTCCGCCGCCTCCAACAGGAACAAAGACATAGTGAATAGTGTTTGCCTTAGATTGATTTATAATTTCTAAACCTACAGTGGCTTGACCTTCAATGACTTTTTCATCGTTAAAAGGATGAACAAAGGTTTTATTTTGACGTTCACATTCTAACAAAGCAGCATTATAAGCATCGTCAAAAGAATCTCCAACTAAAACAACATCCACATAATTTTCACCAAACATTTTTACCTGATCAATTTTTTGATTTGGTGTAGGTGAAGGCATGTAAATAGTCCCCTTTATTTTTAAAAGTTTACACGAAAGTGCTACACCTTGCGCATGATTTCCAGCACTTGCACATACAATTTCATTTTTAATCTGTGTAGCATTTAATGATGATATTTTGTTGTAAGCGCCACGTATTTTGTAAGAGCGAACCTCTTGTAAGTCTTCTCTTTTAAAATAAATAGTTGCACCAAATTGCTTAGAGTACCTCTCGTTTTTAGTTAAAGGCGTTACAGATGCAATCCCTTTTAACTTGTTAGCAGCAGCTTCAATTGCCTTTAACGTTGGTCTGTATGTTGTTTTTATTTCTTCCATGTTGACTTTCCACTAATGTGAAAATAACTTTTTCCCAATTGTCCGTTCGAACAGCTTCCAAAAAGAAAGCATAGAGAATGATTAAATATTATGTTCTTAATCCAGAATATATGCCTATCCCATTTTATATGCTATGTTGATGTTCAAGATTTTAATTATGCTTGAAACTTATGTTTTAACCTAGCCGTTAGATATAACAATCTAACAGATGCCTAATACTTAAAAACTATTGGTATACTCTATACCAATAGTTTTTAAAAACGTGTCGAAATCCTTTGATAAAAAACACCAAAAAGATTAAGTTTCTTACGCTAAAACTGAGTCCTCCGCAATGGCATTGGATTTTATAATTTTCATAGCAGTCATTGCAGCTCTTAGACGTTGACCAACTGCCTCTATTGGATGATTTCTAATAGCATCGTTAATGGTAATTAATTCTTTATTATCGACATTATTATTTGTTGAAAAGGGTTTTCCAATGACTGAAGTATCTACTGTTTTCATGAAATCTGTTAATAATGGTTTGCAAGCATGATCGAACAAATAACAACCGTATTCAGCAGTATCAGAGATGACACGATTCATTTCAAATAATTTTTTTCTTGCAATTGTATTAGCAATTAAAGGTAGTTCATGTAAAGATTCGTAGTATGCAGAGTCTTCAATAATACCCGCACTAATCATAGATTCAAAAGCTAATTCTACTCCAGATTTTACAAAGGCAACTAATAAGACACCATGATCAAAATACTCTTGCTCTGAAATGTGATCTGTTGTTAAAGCTGTTTTTTCAAAAGCAGTCTCGCCTGTTGCTGCTCTCCATTTTAATAAATTAACATCGTCATTAGCCCAATCTTCCATCATTGTTTTAGAAAAGTGACCTGAAATAATGTCATCCATGTGCTTTTGAAATAATGGGCGCATAATATCCTTTAACTCCTCGGATAATTGATAGGCTTTAATTTTTGATGGATTAGATAAACGATCCATCATGTTCGTAATTCCGCCATGTTTTAAAGCTTCGGTAATAGTTTCCCAACCATATTGAATTAATTTTGCAGCATACCCTGGATTGATGCCTTCTTCAACCATTTTATCAAAACTTAAAATAGCTCCTGTTTGTAACAAGCCACATAATATGGTTTGCTCACCCATTAAATCGCTTTTTACTTCAGCAATAAAAGAAGATTCTAAAACACCTGCACGATGTCCACCAGTGGCAGCAGCATAAGCTTTTGCCTGTGCCCAACCTTTCCCTTCTGGATCATTTTCTGGATGCACAGCTGTTAATGTTGGAACACCAAAACCACGTTTGTATTCCTCACGAACTTCTGTTCCTGGACATTTAGGAGCGACCATAATTACCGTTAAATCTTCACGGATTTCTATACCTTCTTCTACAATATTAAAACCGTGAGAATAACTTAACGTTGCACCTTTCTTCATTAAAGGCATTACTATTTTTACAACATTTGTATGTTGCTTATCTGGTGTTAAATTAAGTACTAAATCTGCGGTTGGAATTAACTCATTATAAGTTCCAACTGTAAACCCGTTAGAGGTTGCATTTTTATAAGACTCTCGTTTTTGATCTATAGCTACTTGTCGTAATGCGTATGAAATATCCAATCCTGAATCCCTCATATTTAAACCTTGATTTAAACCTTGTGCACCACAACCTACGATCACGATTTTCTTACCTTTTAAAGCATTTACGCCATCTTCAAATTCTGAAGCGTCCATAAAACGACATTTTCCTAATTGCTCTAATTGTTCCCTTAATGGTAAAGTGTTAAAATAATTTGACATTTTTTTCTATTTTAATGTTTTAATGCTGCAAGCATTGTTGATATTTTCATCTCGTCTTTAGTAACAGCAATACGACCTGAACGCGTAAATTGCATTATTCCAAAAACAACTAATTCTCTATGTAATAAATCTATTTCTTCTTTTTTACCCGACTTTTCAATAACAAAAAAATCTTTGCTAACCGTTACAATCCTAGCATTGTTTTCTTTAATAATATTCTGTATTTGACGTTCTTCAAATAACAATTCGGACTTAATTTTAAACATAGAAGATTCTTGGTAAATCGTTTCGTCTTCGGTATGATAGTAAGCCTTAATAACTTCGACTTGCTTTTCAATTTGTCCTATAATTTTCTTGATGCTATCTTTAGAGATTCTAACAAGAATTGTAAATTTTGAAACACCATCAATTTCTGAAGGCGATGTATTTAAACTTTCTACATTAATATGTCTGCGTTGAAATATTGCCGAAATACGGTTTAGTAGGCCAATATTATTTTCGGTGTAAATGGATATAGTATATGTATGTTTTTCTTCTTGACTCATGAGGTTGAGATTATAGATAAAAGCGAATAGAAAACAGACTCACCTTAGTCTATTTTATTTTCATTTTATGCATTAGTCTTTGTTCTTGTTTCTGTGTTCTACTGTAATTAATTTATTCCAATCTAATATCTGAAACGCTTGCTCCTGTAGGAATCATAGGAAAAACATTACCTTCCTTTTCAACCCTAACTTCTAAGAAATATGGTCCTTCGCAATCTATCATTTTTTTAACAGCTTCTTTTAAATTTTTTCTCACGGTTACCTTTTGCGCATCAATATTATAGCCTTTAGCAATGGCAACAAAATCTGGATTTATCATCTCAGTAGACGCGTAACGTTTATCAAAAAATAGTTGTTGCCATTGGCGAACCATTCCTAGGAATTCATTATTTAAAACTACAATTTTAACTGGTACTTTTTGTTGAAAAATAGTCCCTAATTCTTGTATTGTCATTTGGTATCCACCGTCTCCAATTATGGCAACAACTTCACGTTCTGGCGCCGCCATTTTTGCTCCAATAGCAGCAGGCAAAGCAAATCCCATGGTTCCTAATCCTCCCGAAGTTATATTACTCTTGGTTTTATTAAATTCTGCATATCTACAAGCAATCATTTGATGCTGTCCAACATCGCTAACAATAGCAGCGTTACCTTTAGTTTGAATATTAATTTCCTTTAACACCTCAGCCATAGTTAAACCTTCTTTGGTTGGATGTAAATCGTCTTTAATAACTTTATCGTATTCGATTTTATATAAGTCCTTAAATTGTTGATGCCATTCTGTATGGGCATTTTTATGTAACAATGGTAATAAAGATTTTAAGCTTTCCTTTGCATCCCCTAAAACAGCAACAGTGGTCTTAACATTTTTATCTATTTCTGCAGGATCAATATCAAAATGAATGATTTTTGCTTGTTTAGCATAAGTGTCTAAATTACCTGTTACACGATCATCAAATCGCATACCAATGGCAATCAATACATCGCACTCATTAGTTAATACATTTGGACCATAATTGCCGTGCATGCCAACCATACCAACATTTAATGGATGTGATGTCTCAATTGCTGAAGCTCCTAAAATGGTCCAAGCCGAAGGAATTCCAGCTTTTTCAATTACAGCTTTAAATTCTTGCTCTGCTTGGCCTAAAATAACACCTTGTCCCCAAACTATTAATGGTTTTTTAGCATTATTAATTAATTGTGCTGCAGTTTTTAATGCTTTTTCATCTGTTTTGGGAATAGGGACATAACTTCTAATTGCAGTACATTTTTCGTAATTAAAATCGAACTCTTCAAATTGTGCATCTTTAGTAACATCAATTAAAACGGGTCCTGGTCTTCCACTTCTAGCAATGTAGAAGGCTTTAGCAAATGCTTCAGGAATTTGAGATGCTTTGGTAACCTGACAATTCCATTTTGTTAAAGGAGTAGATATACCTATAATATCTGTTTCTTGAAACGCATCTGTACCTAACAGGTGTGATCCCACTTGACCTGTAATACAAACCATTGCTGTGCTATCTATTTGCGCATCTGCAATACCTGTAATTAAATTGGTTGCTCCAGGTCCAGAGGTAGCCATACATACGCCAACTTTACCAGAGATACGTGCATAACCTTGTGCGGAATGTGTTGCACCTTGTTCATGTCTAGTTAATACGTGATGAATTTTATCCTGATATTTATACAATTCATCATATACTGGCATAATGGCTCCACCAGGATATCCATAAAGGATATCGACACCTTCGGCTAATAGGCATTTTATAATGGCTTCGCTACCACAAATACGCTGGGTAGTTTGGGTTATATTAGCTTCTTTTTTTATTGTTTTTGTACTCATATTAATCTTGTTAAGATTATTCTATTGTTAGACCCATAGGTTTTAAAAACTGCGAGGTCTCCTCATTTTGTTAAAACTCATCAGTCACGCAACCTTTACTTGCAGAGGATACTGTTTTAGCATATTTATACAGAACACCACGCTCAAATTTTAAATCTGGTGCTGTCCACTTATTTTTTCTTTCTTTTAATTCTTCTTCGGAAACTTCAACTTTAATAGTATTAGTTTCTGCATCAATAGTAATAATATCTCCATCTTTAACCAGTGCGATTGCTCCACCTTCTTGTGCTTCTGGTGTTATATGCCCAACCACAAAACCATGCGTTCCTCCAGAAAACCGCCCATCTGTAATTAGCGCAACATCTTTACCTAAACCTGCACCCATAATAGCTGCAGTTGGTTTTAGCATTTCTGGCATACCTGGACCACCTTTTGGACCTTCGTAACGAATAACAACCACATCTCCTTTTTCTACTTTACCATCTCGAATACCATCGTTTGCGGCATATTCACCTTCAAATACTTTTGCTTTTCCTTGAAAACGCAATCCTTCTTTTCCTGTTATTTTTGCAACACTTCCATCTTTAGCTAAATTACCGTAAAGCATTCTTAAGTGACCAGAGATTTTTATTGGTTCTTCTATTGGTTTAATAACGTCTTGACCTTTGGCTAAATCTGCAACATCTAATAAATTTTCGGCAATCGTTCTTCCAGTGACGGTTAAACAATCTCCGTGAATAAGTCCTTTTTTGAGCAAATATTTTAATACTGCTGGAATTCCGCCAACTTCGTGTAGGTCTTCCATTAGATATTGTCCGCTAGGTTTTAAATCTGCTAAAAACGGTGTGTTATCACTAATATCTTGAAAATCTTTTAAAGTAAACTCTATTTGAGCAGCTCTTGCTATAGCTAAAAAGTGTAATACTGCATTTGTAGAACCTCCTAAAATAGTTACTAACCGTACTGCATTTTCTAGAGATTTTCTAGTAATTATGTCTGAAGGTTTAATATCTTTCTCTAATAATAATCGCATGGCTTCGCCAGCTTTTATAGATTCTTTTTTCTTTAACTCACTACTTGCAGGATTAGAAGAGTTAAATGGTAATGCCATACCAAGTGCTTCTATGGCAGATGCCATGGTATTTGCAGTGTACATACCTCCGCATGCACCTTGACCTGGAATTGCTTTTTTAATGATACTTTTATATTCCTCTTCTTCCATGGTGCCTGCGACCTTGCTTCCCCAAGCTTCAAAAGAGGATACTATATCTAGTTTTTTTCCATGATGACATCCAGAATCTGTTGTGCCTCCAAAAATTAAGATTGAAGGACGATTTAAACGAATCATCGCCATTAACGCGCCTGGCATATTTTTATCGCACCCAACAACTGTAATTAAACCGTCGTAACTCATAGCCTGTACCACAGTTTCCATAGAATCTGCAATAATATCGCGAGAAGGTAAGGAGTAGCGCATTCCTGGTGTACCCATAGAAATCCCATCGCTAACTCCAATGGTGTTAAAAATAAGACCTACCAAATCTTTATTTTTAGTCCCTTCTTTAGCTAATTTTGCTAAGTAATTAAGGTGCATATTACAAGGGTTGCCTTCGTAACCTGTACTTGCAATACCAACTAAAGGTTTAAAAAAATCTTCATCACTAAAACCTATGGCATATAACATAGATTGTGCTGCTGGTTGTGTAGAATCTTGGGTTACTGTTTTACTGTATTTGTTTAATTGATTCATATTTTTATTTACTGAATCTAAAATACTTGTTTGGTTTTCACCAACTAACAATATTATTTATTTTACGCTAAACTCAATAGCGTTAACATTAGGTTAAGTTACTAAATATCAATATTTTAAACACTTGATAGTATGATGTTCAAAAAAATTTGTTATTTTGATATTCGGGATTTAATTTATAATAACTTTTTTAGAATTTAAGTTAAAAAAATACAATGAATTAGTTTACATTATAAATGAGTAAAGTAAATTCTCAAACATATTATATTTGCTTAAAATAGCATTGGTTTTTTTCTTTTAGCTTCTTCTTTAAATCTAGTGCTGCGGTGGTATAACCTCCTTCGGTTGCATCTACAAAATGAATGTGATTTTCTTTTCTATCTTGAACATAACAAGACATAACAGAAGCATGAGTTACGTGTATTCCAAATAACAAGTCTCCTTTTTTCTCTTTTTCAATTAAATAAGTTTCTAGTGCTTTAATTTTAGAAACTTTCCCAACCATAACGGTATTTATGGTTCCATCCATCATAATTGTATCAGACAACTTCGTAATTTTATTAAGATATTCTTTCCCGTCGTTGAAAAAATTAAAATAAACCTTACCAATGTTAGTAAGTAGCCAATTTTTTATTAAATAACTAAAACTATATTTACCAATTTTAGCATACATTTCTTTTCTTATCTTCTTTATAGTAGCGTTTAGTTTTAAACTAAGTTTAGAGACTGGTTGCCTATCTTCCAAGGAACCAAAAATAGTATTTATTTTCTCTATAACTTTAGCATATACTTTAGCTTGTTTTGCTTCGTCTTTGCAATTAATTAAAAGGCAAATTACTTTTTTTTCTTCTGCATCAGGAGCAATTTCATCCCATCTACACTCCATACCTTCTAAATTAATTTCACGCTTAATAAATTTTAATTTTGAGGTTAAAACCGAGTTTTTTACTTCTTCTTCTGCGTGTTTTAATCCGTTTCCTAAAATTACTGGAATAGTTAATAACGAATTAAGCTTTAGTTTTGCTATTTTTAGTTTAAATCCAGCTTTTTTTAGTCTCTCAACCTGCATAGAACCTATTCTTAAGCTAAGAGATAAATTTTTCTCTACATGGTTTCGATGGACTTCTAAAATATTCATTACAGATTTATGCATGCTAGAAGACACAATAAATGTTACACCATCTCCACCAAAAAAATAGGGTATTTTATAAGAACGCTTTTTTAGTTTAAACTCATTTAAAACCGCAATAATACTTCCTGTTGCAGCCAAATTAACATCGTTGTGTAAACCGTTTTCTACAGCCAAAGTAGAATTTTCAACATCTGCAATAACAACATACCAATTTTCTGGAACTTCACTAAACAAACGCTCATCCTTTAGTAAATATTCAAGCGCTATTTTGTGTTCTCTTAAATTGTGATAAAACGAACCGTTAACCTCCATATTAGTAATTATTTTTCTCTTATACGTTTTAAAATGTGCTCTAAAGTATCATTAATTAACAAAACTTTACATTAAATATCGTTATAAAGCACATATCTATAATTATATTACTCTAAATTTGCAGCTTATAAAATTAAGAATTGGAAGCGACAACAATTAATAAAGCATCTAATACAAAAAAGAAAAAATATAGGATTCTAAAAATTATTGGTAAAATAATACTTATATTTATTATATTCTTATTTCTTCTTTTACTCTTTATTCGCAGTCCTTTTGGACAAGATTTTATAGTTAACAAAGCTACTTCTTACGTTTCTAACAAAACGAATACTAAAGTTGAAATAGAAAAACTATTTATTACTTTCGATGGTGACATTAAACTTGACGGCTTATATCTTGAAGATAAGTCTGGAGATACTTTAGTTTATTCTAAATCTCTAGAAGCTAATGTGCCTTTATGGTCTATTATTAATGGAAATGGCGTTGGCGTCGATGCTTTAGATTTGGAAGGTCTACGTGCAAACATTATTAGAAAAGATTCAATTAATGGCTTTAACTTTCAGTTTTTAACAGATGCTTTTTCAAGCAAAAGCGAAACCATTACAGACACAACAGCTAGCAAACAATTAAATATAGTTTTAGGAAATTTAAGTTTTAAAGCTATTGATGTGGTTTACCAAGATGCCGTTACTGGTATAGATAGTAAATTCGATTTAGGAAATCTTCAATTGGAAATGGAACAAGTAAATCTTGATGCCATGGTTTTTAAAGCTTCAGAAATTGAACTTTCTAATTCCAAAATTAAATTCTTTCAACATTATGTTCCTGTAGATCCAAATGCAGAGGCCACGCCATTACCTAAACTTTCCGCAGAAAAACTAACGCTTAAAAATGTATTTGCCAATTATAAATCTCAGGCAGACCATATTGCAGCAACTATTGATATTGCCGATTTATATACTGAAATTCCCACAGCTAGTCTCGCAGAAAACACCATCGAAATTAATACGTTCGATTTAAAAAAATCTGTGATCGCTATTTATACAGAAACAGAAGGCAGCGCAACATCCAACAAAGCTGAAAATATACCAGAAAACAAAGAACAAGACATAAAAAAATTCGAATGGCCTAATTTTAGAATTTCCGTTGGTAAAATTAATTTAGAAGATGATGCTATTAGCTATTTTGTTGGCAATGCAAAAACAAGTAAAACGACATTTAACCCAAATGCTTTAGTTTTTAATAATTTAAATTTAAAAGGAAATACTATTTTCTTAAAAGATGAAAAAGGAGGATTAAATCTTGAAACCTTTAGTTTTAATGAAACCTCAGGTTTAAATTTGAATGACTTAGCGCTAAATTTTAGTATTACTGACGAGAAATTATTAGTTGATGATTTAAAATTTAAACTGAATAATAACGCTATTAATGGCGATTTAAAATTAGATTATAATTCTTTAGCTTCATTAATTAAAACACCCGAAAGCTCAAGAATTACTTTAAATCTTCCAAATTTTAAAGTCGATTTAAGCGAAGTCTTTAAATTTCAACCAGACTTAAAAAACAATGCGTATTTAAAAACGCTAAGCAAAAGGCCTATTCTTGGGACTATAAACGCCAATGGTTTTTTGTCTAACATAAATTTACAAAATGCTTTTATTAATTGGGGAAATTCAACTAAAATTTCAGCTAAAGGAAACATTTTAAATGCTACAAATCCAGATGATTTGCAGTTAAATATTCCTAGTTTTTCGGCTAAAACAACAAAATCCGATCTCACTCAATTTATTAATGAGAAGGAATTAGGCGTATCACTTCCGCAGAATATTGCTATCGCTGGAAGTTTAAAAGGTGGGTTAGACAACATTACTACAAACACTAAAATTACAACCTCGCAAGGTATTGCCACTATCGATGGTAATTTTAAAAACACGAATACTATAGCATTCGATGCTAAAGTTAAAATTGAAGATTATAAATTAAGCGAACTATTACAAAATAAAACGTTAGGTAATTTAAGTTTGACTTTAGATGCTGTTGGAAGCGGAAAATCGATAAATACGTTAGATGCAGAAGTAAAAGCCGTAATTTCAAATTTTGAGTACAATAACTACATTATAAATGACCTTAAATTAAACGGAAATATTAAGGATGGTAAAGGAAACGTACTTTCTAAATATAAAGACGACAATATAAATATAGATTTAGATGCGTTAGTAGTTTTAGATTCTATTGCTCCCGAAGCTAAAATTAATGTTGACCTGGTTGGTGCCAACCTTCAAGGTTTGGGTTTAATAAGTCGAGATATTAGAACTGGATTAAAACTAAAAGCAGATTTTAAAGGTAATACCGAAAACTATAAATTTGATACCAATATAGAAGATGGCGTCATTGTTTACGATAACAAAACCTACTTATTAGGTAGTATTCAAGCTGCTGGTTTTGTTAGAAGTGATACATCATCTGTTACATTCCAAAATAAATTGGTAGATTTAGATTTGCAGTCTAATACAGATCCACAAACCTTTGCAACCGCTTTACAGCAACACATGTACAGCTACTTTTATCGCGATGTAGAAATTAAAGATTCTATTACAAAGCCTGTAAATTTAAAGCTAACTGGTCATGTTGCGCAGTCTCCTTTATTAAACGACGTGCTATTGGTAAATGTAAAAGATTTAGACACTATTTCTATAGATGTGGATTTTAAGCAAGCCCAACGTAAACTTACGGCGAATATTACTGCTCCTCACGTAAACTATAGTGGTTACGAACTAGACAGTTTGGCTTTTAAAATGAATACTGATAAAACAGATTTAAATTTCAATTTTGGTTTTAAGGCTTTTAAAGCGGGTGCAATAAATATACAACGTACAAAAATTACTGGCGACCAAAAAAATAACGAAATGTCGTTAGCAATTACGGCCTACAATGAAGAAGAAAAACTTATTAATGTATTATCTCAAATAACTGGAAATAAAGAAGAATTGAAGCTTAAAGTACTACCACAAGATTTAATTTTTAATCAAGAAGCGTGGAGTATTCCTGTAAATAATAACATGATTTACACCAAAGATCGCTTAGCATTTAACGAGTTTATTATAAGCAATGGAAAACAATCTGTAGAAATTACAGACAACTTGCAAACGGTCACTAAAGAGCACATTGCATTAGATTTTAAGAACTTTAATTTAGACGATTTTTTAAGTTATTTTAATACAGAAAAAACACTAGCTTCTGGTATTATAAATGGCGATTTTATTTTAGAAGAACCATTTCGGGACACTGGAATTTTAGCAGATATTGAGATTACCAAACTAGAAATATTAAAAGCCAATTTAGGCAAATTGGCAATTACTGGTAGATCGCTTGGTGGTAACAGTTATGCATTTAACACCACGCTTAAAGGTGGTGCTATAGATTTAGATTTGGTTGGCGATTATACAGCTAATAAAGCTGGAGCTAACATCGATTTAGATTTAGAAATTAATGCTTTTAAAATGATGGCTCTTGAGAAATTTTCTCAAGGTTATTTAAAAGAAACTAAAGGTGACTTTTCTGGAAGTTTTAAATTAAATGGATCAACAACAGAGCCAAAATATGAAGGTAAATTAAATTTTAATAATGCAGATTTTAATGTTGCTATGTTTAATGCAGCATTCAAATTAGAAAATGAAGCACTTTCTATTAATAATGAAGGCCTAAAACTTTCTAATTTTACAATTAAGGATAAAGATAATAATAGTTTAGTAGTCTCTGGAGATATTGGCACAAAAACGTTTGTTAATCCTACTTTTAATTTAGATATAAAAGCTAAAGATTTTCAGTTTTTAAATGCCACAAAAGAGGATAACGATTTTCTTTATGGAACAGCAATTTTTGATGCAGACGGTAAGCTAACAGGAGATTTACAAATACCAAAATTAAACGCAAACGCTACCATTGGCTCTAAAACAGATGTTACTTACGTTATGCCATCTGCAAGTATAAATGTCGAGAAACGCGATGGTGTTGTGGTTTTTGTAAACCGAAAAAACCCAGATGCTATTTTAACAGAAACTACAGAACAAACAGCAACTATTAAAGGTTTCGATATTAAAACATTTTTAAAAGTTGAAGATAAAGCCACAGTAACTATTATAATAGACGAGAATACAGGCGATTATTTTAAAGTGTCTGGAACAGGTGATTTCGATTTTACAATGAAACCAAACGGTCGTATGAATCTAGTTGGCACTTATAATGTTGATTCTGGTTTATACGAAATGAATCTTTATAACCTTGTTAACCGAAAATTCGAATTAGCTCCTGGCAGCAAGGTGAGTTGGTCTGGTGACCCTTTTGATGCTAAATTAGATGTTCGCGCTATTTATAATTTAAAAGCATCTGCTTCGCCATTAATGTCTCCACAATTATCTGGTGCAGATCCTTCTGTTAGAAGCAAGTACAGGCAAGTATTACCGTTTTACGTTTATCTTAATATTAACGGTGAGTTACTTTCTCCAAAAATTTCATTTAAATTAGACATGCCAGAAAACGAGCAAGGCGCTATTGGTGGTCAAGTTTATGGTCGCGTGCAGCAAGTAAATCAGCAAGAAGGAGAATTAAACCGTCAGGTGTTTTCACTTTTAGTATTAAATCGGTTTTATCCAGAACCCGGAAGCGATGGTAGCTCAGGTGGTTTTGCGACTATTGCAAGAGATAATCTAAACGATGCAGTTTCAGACCAACTTAATTCATTTTCAAATAAATTATTAGGAGACTCAAGCTTCGAACTAGATTTTGGTTTAGACAGTTACACAGATTACCAAGGTAATGCGCCTCAAGACAGAACTCAACTTAATGTTGCGGCACAAAAACGTTTGTTCGACGATCGTTTAGTTGTGCGTGTTGGTAGCGAAGTAGATTTACAAGGTAGCAGCTCTACAGGCGAATCTACACCGTTGGTTGGTAACGTAAGTTTAGAATATTTACTTACTAAAAATGGTCGCTATAAATTAAAAGGTTTCAGAAGAAATGAATTTGAAAACGTAATAGATGGACAAACTATTGTTAGTGGTATTGGTCTTATATTTACGCAAGAATTTAATAAATTTAGTGAACTTTGGGATGCCATATTGTACAACGAAACTAAAGCAGAAAAGCTAGAGAGAAATCGTTTAAAAAAAGAACAAATATTAAAGGATAAAGAAAAAATTGATCCTGAAAAAGAAGACATAATAGAAAAATAGTGATTAAAATTTTAACATATAAAAATTATTTAAATTTAAAGCGCCTCAGCGGTTTTTTAGCAGTAATTATTGTTTCCTTTTTAATACAATCCTGTGCAGTAAAAAAATACATTCCTGAAGGCGAATTATTATACACTGGAGCAGAAGTTAAAATAAAAGCAGATAGTTTAGTCGAAAACCCACAAGATTTAAAACCACTTTTAAATGCTACTTTAGTTCCCGAGCCTAATTCGAAAATTTTAGGCATGCAACCTGGCTTACATTTTTACTACAAAGTACAAAAAGAAAAACCTGGGTTTATAAATAAATGGCTATACAAACAATTTGGTGAAGAACCTGTTTATCAAAGCGATGTAAAACCTTACGAAGTAGAAGATGTTTTAGTAAACAAATTAGAAAACAATGGTTTCTTTTACAGTCGTGCAACATCAGCATTTACCGAAGATGAAGAGGCAAAAGAGGCTTCAATTACTTATACAGTTGCTGTAACAACACCTTATAATATTGAAACGTATCAAGTAGACTCAATGCCTTCTCCTTTGTACAAAGAATTAAAAAATTACTTAATTACCTCAAATTTTAAAAAGGGTATTCGGTTCGATTTAAAAAGTATGAAGTTGGAAAGACAACGTTTAGATGGTATTTTAAAGAAAAAAGGCTATTATAATTTTAATTCAGATTTTTTAATTTTTGAAGCAGATAGTAATCAATACGATAATAAACGTATCGATTTATTTTTAAAGCTGAAGAAAGATGTTCCCGAAAAAGCAACTATTCCCTATCGGTTGGGCAAGGTAAACATCTACCCAGATTACGAATTACCAAAAGATTCTAAGGTATTTGATAGCGAACGTTTTAATGAAAAAACATACGTTCAAGATCCTAAATTTTTTCGTCCAGATCGTTTAGATCCATTTATTACTTTAAAAGAAGGGCAATTTTACGATCCGGAAACTTCAAAAAATACGGCGAGACGTTTATCTACAATAGGCGCTTACAAATTTGTAAATATACAGTACAAAGAAACAGACTCTATTACAGAGAATGGTTTTGGCGTTTTAGATGCCAATATTTATTTATCACCATTAAACAAACGTGCCATTCGAGCCGAAATACAAGCCGTTACAAAATCTAATAATTTTGCTGGTCCAGCTCTAGTTTTAACATTTAGTAATCGTAATTTATTTAAAGGTGGAGAAACGCTAAATATTAGCATGAAGGCAGCTTACGAAACACAAGTTGCAAGTGGAGATCAAGCAGGATTAAGCAGTTTAGAACTAGGTTCTGAAGCCGAACTTGTTTTTCCTCGTGTTCTATTTCCTATAAAAATTAGTGATGATTACTTTGAATATTCTATCCCTAAAACAAGAGTTTCTTTTGGTTTCGATTATTTAAAAAGAAGCCAATTATACACATTACTTTCTGCAAATGCCAGATTTGGATACGTTTGGGATGCCAATCGCTTTGTTACCCATTCAATAAATCCTATATCAACAAATTATACAAGACTATCCAATTCTACTGAAGCTTTTCAAGCCATTTTAGAAGACAATCCTTTTTTAGGTCGCAGTTTCGATCAAGAATTTATATCAGGATTAACGTATTCGTTTACCTATAATGGCTTGGTGGATACTAATAAAACACATCAGTTTTATGCAAATTTAAATTTAGATGTTGCAGGAAACTCCATTAGTCTATTTGGTAAAGAAGATAAACCAAACGAGCCAAAACAAATTTTTGGATTAGAATACGCGCAGTATGCAAAAGCAGATATCGATTTACGATACCATTTTAATTTTGGAAAAGAACAAAAAATAGCTACTCGATTATTTACTGGATATGGACTAGCTTATGCAAATTCAGATGTTTTACCATTTACAAAACAATATTTTTCTGGTGGACCTTACAGTGTTCGTGCTTTTAGAATTCGCTCCATTGGACCTGGGACTTATAATGAATTAACAAATAATAATGAAGCCTTTTTCGACCAAACAGGAAACATTCGCTTAGAAGCTAATGTAGAATATCGCTTTCCAATTTTTGGCTTTTTTAAAGGTGCTTTATTTGCAGATGCAGGAAATGTTTGGAACTCAAACGAAAATCCATCATTACCTGGTGGAAAATTCTCAAGTAATTTTCTAAGTGAATTGGGAATGGGAGCTGGTTTTGGTACGCGTGTAGATGTCCAAGGTTTTGTTATTCGTTTAGATTTAGCAGCTCCTTTTCACGATCCTTCTTTACCAGAAGGTAAACGTTTCGATTTTAAAGTAGACGAACCTATTTTAAATTTTGCCATTGGTTATCCTTTCTAGTTTTAGAACAAAACAATTAAATAGCTTTACTTTACTCCTACACTTCTTTTTTTAATTTAATACCTTTAATACATTGCAATATTTAAATAACATACAATAGCTATATAACATAATGTTATATATATTGTATATTAGAAGTATATAGAACATTATGTTATATATACTATTGTTACCTGCAATTAAAAAAAATGACAATTGAAAAATAAATTCTTACTGAATATTGCTATTGACAGTTATACAAATGGACAATTTCTTCCTTTAAATAACGCAGTTGCAGATGCAAAAAGACTTGAGGGAATATTAATCAACAAATATGAATTTGAATTAATCGAAGATTCTCTATTTAATGAAAATGCAACAAGAAAAGCAATAATTGAAAGTTTAAATCGACTATCGACGTTAACGACTTCAAAAGACAGTTTAATAATTAATTTTGCAGGTCACGGTACTTTACATCCGAAAACAGAAAAGGGTTTTTTAATCCCTCAAGATGCCGATAATTCAATAAGTGATTTTGTACCAAATTCAACCATTATAGATGCAATATCAGGAATAGATGCAAAACATATTTTAATAATACTAGATTCTTGTTTTTCAGGTTCTTTTTTATCACAAACTAGAGCAATAAGTGGTTTCCATTATTCAAAATTAAATGAAAATAATTCAAGATGGGTTTTGGCGTCTGGTAGAAATGAGAAAGTTTCAGATGGACAGCCTGGAGAAGGAAGTCCATTTTCGATAATTTTAAATGAATTTCTTGAGCAAAACTCAACCAAAACATTTTCGATTTCTGAACTAGCAAGTGCAGTTTCTAAAGGAACAGGTAATATAGCTAAACAACAACCAATATTTGCACATATTGAAGGAGTTGGACATAAAGATGGTCAATTAGTTTTTAATTTGTCTAAACGAAATGAAAACAGTTCTTCAATTGAAATAAACTCTAAATTTTCTCGTATAGTTGTACCATTTGATTCAGCAAAAAAAATCCAAACATTAGGAATTACAAAAGAAAGTATATTTGCTTACTACAAGATAAAGGAATCAATTGTTATTAAAATATTTAATACACTAACTAATTTTATTTGTTTTGCACATACTTATGAGGAAATTTCAGAATTTATTCCAGAACATATTGAGGTAGATGAAAATACGTTTGTTGCACATATGAGGAGTTATGAAAAATTAGGAAAACCCGAACAAGGAACATATGATTATGCGACTGTAACATTCCAAAGAACTGAATTATCAGAAACACCTTTTATGGCAATTTGCAGAAGTCGAGGGAAAATGGTCGCATATAGTAAAACAGAAGATGGATATTATAACAACTTAATAAGATGGGGAATTAATCAAGCGGAAACAGCAGCTTTAATGATAATTGAATTAGTTAAAGAAAAGAAAATAGAAATAACTGCAGGTAACACCGTATATAATTTATTGCTGGCTTCTAGCCTACTTACGAAAGTCCTCGCGGACTTTCTTGGTCGGTAATTATTTACTAAATTAGTTGCTTGAAACACGCAACAAACCATATACATAAACGTTACCCATAAGCTTGACCCGTGAATTTTCCTGAAA
>Ga0209828_1001143_pt1 | contig 24504 bp, 25 predicted proteins | sample MaitaG_FD_187429 | JGI IMG/M metagenome (GOLD analysis project Ga0209828, IMG submission 187429) | Marine algal microbial communities from Maine, USA - Maine_Asex2 metaG (SPAdes) (version 2) | ecosystem: Host-associated > Algae > Red algae > Unclassified | place: Maine, USA | collected 2015-01-05
TAAGAATCCTAGACATACACGACAGAATTGCTTAACATTCAATCATTATAATTCTTACTTTTGCCCTGCTTAACACGCCTTATGAGATATTCTATATTGGTATTTTTCTTTTTTATCACAATTTTTCATTGTGACTCGCAGTCTGTTAGAGTCGTTGATTACAATTGTGTTGATAATCAGGAAATGCAGATTCAAAGAGTCATTGATAACAAGCAAACTATACGTAATGGAGCAGCATTCAATCGGGAGACCTCATATGTGCCAATTAAGTTTCACTTGGTAGCAGATGATGATGGTCTTGGAAGAGCAGATATAGAAGATGTATTAGACCAACTTTGTTCCTTAAATATTGAATTTGAAGATACTGGACTAAAATTTTATTTAGACAATGGTTTCAATTTATTCAATAATCCTCTAGTTTACGAATCACCAACTGAAGCGACTAGCGTAGCAGAAATGATTAGACAGAAAAGAAGAGTAGGTGAAGAATCTCTGAATATATTTGTGACTTTGAATGCGAGACAAGGTGACCGAGAAAATGGAACCGTTTTAGGATTCTATTCGATTGAGAATGATTGGATTGTCATCAGAAGAAATCAGATTGGGAATGGAGAAAATACTTTGGCACACGAGATTGGCCATTACTTTTCTCTTAGACACCCGCATGCAGGATGGGAAACCGACCCTTGGGAAGAAGCGAGATATGGGAACCCTGTTCTCATCAATCGAATCAATGGCGTTCAGATTGAACTTGTGGATGGCAGTAACTGTGACACCGCTGGTGATCAACTCTGTGATACACCGCCTGATTATAATTTTGGATTTTCATGGGATCAAAGTTGTCCACCGTTTAATCTAAATGTTCAGGATAGAAATGGGGACACCATTGTTCCGCAGCAGAATAATTACATGTCATATTTCCTTGGTTGTGAGCCTTATATTTTCACAGATGATCAAAGTAATTTGATGATGGCAGAATACAACTCTCGAAGAAAATCGAGTATCAGGACTGGTTACGTCCCGAATCAATTGGAGATTGCAAATACCCTAGAATTAATCAGTCCGAATAACAATACAACTGCAGAATTTCATAATGGAGTTGAATTACGATGGACTGCCGTCGAAAATGCAGAAACATATTATGTAGAGATACGTAGTGGATCATCCGAGATCATTAAATTTGCAAAAGGGACTGAGTTATATATCACAGAATTATTACCAAATAAAACATATACCTGGTCGGTCACTCCTTATAATGAAGGCTATACGTGTGCAGATAAAAAGAGTCGAATCCTGAAAACGAATGATGAAACGACTGCGACTATAGATCCAATTTTTGCTGAAACAGTAAATGTCTATCCAAATCCAAGTCAAGCAAATCAATTGCTGACCGTAGAGATTCAATCTACGACTACCCTTTCGGGGAATATTAGACTGTTTTCTGCCACAGGACAGTTAGTCTATTCCCAAAAGCAATCTATTCAAAGTGGTAATAATTCGATAACTCTTAACCTAAATCATATTAAATCGGGTCTATATGTGTTATCTTTAGCCACTTCTGAAGGAAATATTGACAGAAAAATCATAATTACAAACTAAGACAAATGAATCTTCACGAATATCAAGGAAAAGAAATGTTGGCCACTTTTGGAGTTGCCATTCAGAAAGGATACGTAGCTGAAACTTTAGAGCAAGCCGTAGCTGCATATGAAAAAATTCAAGCTGAATCAGGTACGGATATGGCCGTCGTCAAAGCGCAGATTCATGCAGGTGGTCGTGGTAAAGGTGGCGGAGTCAAACTCGCAAAAAACCTTGATGAAATAAAAGAACATGCAGGTAATATTTTGGGTATGATGCTTAAAACTCCTCAAACTCCAGGTGGAATGGAAGGAGAAGGCAAGCTAGTCAGAAAGATTTTGATCGCAGAAGATTCATACGTTCCTAATTTTGATGATTGTAATGAAATCTATGTATCGATTATGATGGATCGTGACGAAAAGAAAAATGTCATCATCTACTCTACTGAAGGTGGAATGAATATCGAAGAAGTAGCAGAGAAGACACCACACCTAGTCCATAAAGAATATGTAGATCCAACATTAGGTCTGCAAGGATATCAGCTTAGAAAAGTAGCTTTTAATCTAGGTATGACAGGTAAATCTCATAAGGAGATGATGAAGTTCATATCTAATCTGTACAAAGCATTTATTGGATCAGACGCATCCTTATTTGAGATAAACCCTTGTCTCGTCACAGGTGATGAAAGAGTTATCGCGGTAGATTCCAAAGTAAGTTTGGATGAAAATGCACTATTCAGACATGCAGCATTAGCAGAATTACGAGACACTGATGAAGAAGATCCGACTGAAGTAGAAGCTAAGAGTTTTGGACTGAATTATGTTAACCTTGACGGAAATGTAGGTTGTATGGTTAATGGTGCAGGTCTTGCAATGGCAACAATGGATATCATTAAAATATCTGGAGGTTCGCCAGCTAACTTTTTGGATGTCGGTGGTACTGCTGATGCAGAACGTGTCGAGCAAGCCTTCAAAATAATCCTGAGAGATCCACAAGTCAAAGCGATCCTTGTCAATATATTCGGAGGTATCGTCAGATGCGATCGAGTTGCAAATGGTATCGTAGAAGCTTATAAAAATATGGGCAATATCAGTGTTCCGATCATTGTAAGATTACAAGGAACGAATGCAGATATCGCTAAAAAGATTATTGACGAAAGTGGACTCGAAGTGCATTCTGCAATACTTCTCCAAGAAGCAGCTGACTTAGTTAAAACTTGCATCAGCTAAATTAACTTGGATTCATATTCACTCTTCGAATTAAATGAATATATAAGGCGGGTCGTTGCGCTCAACTTTGCGGAACCGATTTGGGTACATGCAGAGATTTCACAGATCAATGAAAATCGTGGTCAATACTATTTGAACTTAGTTGAAAAAGAAGAAGATGGCGTGCAAGTTATCGCTCAGTCAGCTGCCGTTATTTGGTATAAAAATGTTCTATTCCTCAAGAAGAAATTGGGTAAAGTATTAGATTCTCTCTTAGAAGATGGTACACAGGTAAAAGTCAAAGTACGAGTAGATCATCATGAGCGATATGGACTTAAGCTTGTCATAGAAGACATTGATCCCAAATACACAATTGGACAACTGGAATTAGCCCGACAAGCCATCATTGAAAAACTCGACAAGAAAGGTCTACTAGACCTAAATGAAAGCATTCCATTTTCATCAGTGATGCAAAACATCGCAGTGATCAGTTCAAAAACAGCGGCTGGTTACCAAGATTTTATCGCTCAGATGGGTAACAATGGATATGCTTATTCATTTAATCTGGTGTTATTTCAATCTGCCATGCAGGGACACAAAGTCAGGGCGGAAGTCAAAAAAGCGATTAAGCAAATCCACGAAGATGGGAGCTTTGATTGTATCGTAATCATAAGAGGCGGTGGATCAAAAATGGATTTGTCAGCATTTGATGATTATGATATTGGTGTTGCGATTGCTGAATCTGATATTCCTATCATTACTGGAATCGGGCATCAAATTGATAATACTGTTGCTGATATAGTCGCACATACATCAGTCAAAACGCCTACGGCTGTAGCAGACTTTTTGATCGAGCACAACAGTTTATTTGAAGGAGAATTATTGACACTAGAAGCTCAGATTTATCAGTTGAGTAGATCAATCATACAACATGAGATGATGACATTAACGCAAGTAGAAAATGATTTGGCTCATGCAGTTCGGATGGATGTCTTGGAATTGAATTTATCAATTGAACACATTGAAAAAGCACTTGAAGAATCATCGAGTCGATTACTCTCTATGTCGCAGCTTCAATTAGACCAAATTGAAAATTCGCTAGAGCTACTAGATCCTCAAAAAATAATACAGCGCGGATTCGCTGCCATAAAGCAGAATGGTAAGTACATCCAACATAAGAAAGATATTAAGTTGAGTAAAGATATTTCTATCGAACTCTCAGATGGAACATTAACAGCTACTCCAAAAAAATAATATGGCAAACTTTAACTACGACAAAGCATTTACAGAATTAAAAGGATTGTTAGCAGACATACAGGCTCCTGATACCAGCCTAGATGAATTGTCGAAAAAACTAAAGAAAGCGAAAGAATTGATTCAGAAGTGTAAGGCGAAACTGCGCGATATAGAAAAGGACGTGGAAGAGGCACTGAAGGAATAAATTAAGGATTAACTTTCAATTTTACGACCTCTGTAATATCAACAATGTACGACTTGTGAATCCGCTCAAAGGTAGACAGTAATAATTGTAGTAAAGCATCTACAGACTTGATATGAATTTCTTTCAATTGAAGGAGTTGGGGAAAGTAGAATATGTCCAGAATCATAAAAGAATTTCTTTTTACGAAATCTTAATATGCAAATAGTAGTTGAGCCAAACGCTGAAAAAGTTGAAAAATTTACGCTAATTCAAAATGGGTAAAGACATATTGCTAATCGATGACATGATTAGGGATTTAAGAATTCTAGAGTTTTTAGGTAATCGTCCTTAATGTCAATAATAAATACATTAGGTGTTTACTCTTCTTTGGAAAAATGATAGAAATTTTAATCTATCAAAATTAAATTTAGAATCTCGGACAGCTTTATATGTAAAGACTATAGCAAATGGTAGTAAAATGATATTTGGCAACCATGCAGCTACATACGGATTAAGCACCTGACTTGCTTGTAATCGGTCTGCCATAATTCCCACCACAATAAATAACATAAAAAATAGTATCGATACCAATAAAGGAACACCATATCCACCCTTCTTTATGATAGATCCTAATGGAGCACCAATAAATAGAAAAATAAAGCAAATGAGTGCCCAACTATACTGCTGATGGAGCTTATATAAAAATCTATTCTTCGATGCGAAGGCAGCTCTAATTTTTGATTTTGTATCCTGAACTTGATTGTTCATATGGTTCGCTTTATTATAAGCGGATTTTAGAATCGTCTCATGTTCTTCTTGCTTTATGATATCGATAAATGAAGAGGCTGTGGTAAAATCCATCGTATCCAAAATGATAGATTTATATTCTTTTCTCTTTATTTTACTCTTGGCAGTTTTCTTATTATAAGACCATTGTTTTGCCTCTTCCTCAACTAATCTTTTATCGACATCATTTTTTTTTGCTTTGGTGGTTTTTTTTCGAACATGTATCTGGTTTTGACTATTCAACATGTCACTATAATTATAAACATTCCGCTCATTAAATGCTAGCAGTTCATATCCTACAGAATCTATGGAATAGAGCAGTTGTGGTGTATTCATTAAATCATATTTTCGGCTGCTTACAAAGTTATCATCTTCTTCAATTTGAAATTCTCTCATATCAAAAGACTTTTCCCATTTCTCAAATGAGGAGCGCGTCATAGGGTATTTCTTTAAGCCATTATTCTTATGTAGGTTTTCTTTCAATTCACGAACTTGCTGTCCATCATATAATGTGATAATAAAAAATCGACCGTCTGGAGATGAAGACATTTCTCCTCTCTGTGCTGTAATCAAATTAATTCTATCTGATCCAACATTGTCTTCATCATAAATTTTAATATCACTAATAGATTTGCCATCCTTATCTTTATGGCCGACATATATTTTATACCCACTAAAGTCTTCATTAAACATTCTCTCTTCAATAACAAGAGTAGGTTTCTGCTTTTTAATAGTGTAAAACGCCTTCAAAAAAACATAATTTGCCTTTGGTACAATCAAATTAGAGGCGATCACAGATAGTAGTGCGGTCATCAAACCAATCACAATTCCTACTCTCATGATTCTAAAAAGTGAGACTCCTGCTGACTTCAGACTAGTGAGTTCAAACTTTTCTGACATATTTCCAAATACAAAAACAGAGGATAATAAGATCGTAATAGGGATAGCCTTAGGGATCAAAGTCAGAGAAAAATAGAAGACAAGTTCAAGAATTTCTAAGGTACCAATACCCTTTCCTGTAATGTCGTCAATATATTTCCACAAAAATTGCATGACCAATACAAACTCAGCAATGACAAATGCCATGATGTATGGACCTATAAACGCCCGAGCAACCAATGTATCTATCTTCTTGTCAATAAACATAATCTATTGTTAAACAGCGACTTATCATTCTTTGGTATAAAAATAATCATAAATTGATAATATCATGTAACATATATAACGCATAGAGCGTCCTCTTTTTGTAATGCAAATGAACGAATTAGTACATATTATCACACCATTCCAAAATAAGCTATTTAGATATGCTTTTAGGATCGTCGGTGATCGTATGGAAGCTGAGGACGTTATTCAAGAATTATTGATAAAGATCTGGAAGAAAAAAGATCAATTTATTCAGATTGATAATAAGGAAGCATGGTGTATGACATTGACCAGAAACATGTCAATTGATAAGACTAGGAAAAAGAAATATCGAACTCAAAATATTGATGATTTCCATTTTATCAAAGATAATGCTGCTAGTCCATATCAAAGTGTCGAGAGCAAAGATAATCTAGGAAGAATAGAGACAATAATTAATGGACTTTCAGATAAGCAAAAGACCGTGGTTCATCTACGAGATGTAGAAGGATATAGCTATAAAGAAATCAGTGAAATTAGTGGCTTCACTGTCGATCAGATCAAAGTGTATCTACATAGAGCACGCGTATTATTAAGAAAACAAATAAATAGAAGTGATTATGAATAAATCACAAATCGATACTCTCTTACAAAAATATTGGGATGCTGAAACGACTCTTGAAGAAGAAACAATCTTAGGCAGCTACTTTCAGTCTCATGACATTGATGAGTCTCATGTAGCATACACAGATTTATTCCAATATTACGACCAAATCGGAAGTCAATCATTAACAGCAGATATTTCATTGTCACCAGAGATAATTGCAGACCATGAAAAACAAACTAGTCTAATTGTACGATTTAGGCCCTTACTTAAATATGCTGCGGCATTAGCGTTCTTATTCTATGCTTATTCTATTTGTATGAATGAATTTTCAATAGGTGAAGCTGATACACTGTACGCCGGAAAATACACAGAACTTACAGAAGAAGATGATGCAGAAGAAGCGCTACAAATCACAATGGAAGCATTGTCATTTTTAACAGCAAAAATCAATAAAACAGAAAAGACAATCACTAATAATTTTATCCCGATACGAAAAGCAATCAATGTGATCAATTGAATAGATCTACACACAATTGATCAGTTATATAAAGTTATGCATAACATGATTTAATTCATTTTATAAAAAGTAAAACATGAAGTATTTAAGTATAATTATTCTCTTTTTATTCATTGGCACTAGTTCATTCGGACAAGCTGATGCCATAGAATCATATTTTTCAAAATATAAGGACGACGACCGTTTCACAATGGTTTATATCAGTCCCAAAATGTTTCAAATGCTATCAAAGGTCGGTGCTTCAGCTGAAGAAGACATTGACCAAGAAGTGATCGACATGGTATCAAATCTGAAAGGATTAAAAATATTAACGACAGATTATAATGCAGATGAGATTTACAAAGAAGCCATTGCCAAAATCAATACCGGTAGCTATGAAGAATTGATGACTGTCAGATCAGATGGAGACAATGTCAAATTTTTAGTCAAAGACTCGGACGGCGGAAATATCGTACAAGAACTCTTATTATTAGTCGGTGGAGATGAATTTGTCATGATGAGTTTTATTGGTGAAATTGATCTGAGGCTCATTGGTAAATTAGCCAAGTCAATCGATATGAAAGGCGCTAACCATTTAGAAAAATTAGACAATAAGTAAACAATGAGTTGTGAGACCTGAGATGTCACAGCGTAGAGGAGATCCCGTACCGAACAAAGTGAGCATCTTAAAAAGATTTTGAGCGAGAGTGAGATTTCAATACAAGTTACTTCCTACACAATAATTTAATAAAAATATGAATAAGCTGTCTACCCTACTATTACTTTTCTTTTTGGCAAGTCAAATCAGTTTTGGACAAAAATCTGTGGATAAATTTATCGACAATTATCTCAAAGAAGATCAAACAATTGCGATGTCATTTCCAGGTTGGTTATTTGGGTCGACTATGAAATTTGCAGCAAAAATGGACGAGGATGAAGAATTAGAAGATTATGCAAAACTAGCAAGTCATGTGAAAAACATTAGAGTGTTTGTGGCTAAAGAAAATCACAATATTCCATCTGCATCTGTAAAAACATTAATCACACACATGATGGAATCAGAAGGATATGATGAATACATCAGAATTCGATCTGGAGATTCAAAAGTGAATTTATTTGCCATTGAGAAAGATGAAACAATCAAACGCCTCGTCTTCTTTATTGATGATAAAGATAATTTTGTTCTCTTACGACTTAAACTAGATTTGCCATATGAAGTTTTTGAAGAATTAAATTATAAAGCTCAGAAAGAAATAAGACCATAAGTCAGGTAGTAAGCTGAGTCGATAATACCAAGCATACTTGAGATTGAGCTATTTAGTTATGAGCTTATTTTTTTAAGGTCGATGTGAAAACGCAGTCATATCTCTGAGAGTCTCGCGACTTATCGAGAGTCGTCGGACCATTAATATGGCGAGTATTTTGAACGAAGACATTAATAAAATAAACAGTAAATAAAGGATCAATTTTATGTACACTTGGTATATCCTAACTCAATATTTTAAATCACTTCCGATAGCCTCAGTTTATAAAATATAAGCTGAGGATTTTTTTATCCTTTTCTTTAATGCGAATAATAGAGCAAATCAATAGTCATAAAGATAACCAGCGCCCATTCTCCCATAGTAGGAATTGAAAACTTGCAATTGCAATTGTCAATAAATATATCATTTGGTGCATTAATCTACATCCCATTGTACAGAATAGTTTCTTTAAACTGATTAACATATTCTTGACTGATCGATATTGCGCACGTAATTCAGAACCCAATACACATTGTAATAAGCAGATAAAAATTAAGATTGTAATATGGGACAGACCGGTGTTGTTGCTTTTTAAAATCATTCGGCGGTCTTCTTGTGTAAAAATTAAAGAAGATTCTAGTTTATAATGTCTGAAACAATGATGTCTCTTTTACTCAGCTTCGTCAGTCCTTGTTTATAAATTTATAGCCCTAAATTTATATAATTATTCTCTTCAGACAAGATTCATACAACATCTGAAGAGCAACATATATAGAATGTCACAGAATTTGTATTTTGTCGTCTACAAATTATCATTATGAAACTATTTTTCACCTTCCTATTTTTCTTATCCAGCTTTATACTCTTGGCACAAACCCCTAGTCCATTCGAAGCTAGACTACATTCAGATACTGCAAAATCAACAGAAAACAACCCAGTCGCACATGTACCATTTACGAATATTGGCCCGACTGTCTTTAGTGGACGTGTTAGTGACATTGAGGTCAACCCTGATGATCCGTCAAAGTTTTTTGTTGCATATGCCTCAGGTGGATTATGGTACACCGATAATAATGGGACAAGTTTTGAACCAACATTCGACTACGAAGATGTCATTACGATTGGAGACTTTGCAGTAAACTGGACAGATAGTATTATCTGGATCGGCACAGGCGAAGTAAATTCAAGTCGGTCATCTTATGCCGGTTTAGGCATGTATGTGAGCTATGACTTCGGAAAGAACTGGACCCGAAAAGGATTAGAAGACACGCATCACATTGGTAAAGTATTAATCGATCCTAATGATAATGACCACCTTCTAGTGGCTGCATTAGGTCACTTGTATTCTGCTAATGATGAGAGAGGAATTTATGAGACTACTGATGGAGGATATACATGGTCACAACGATTGTTTGTCGATCAAAATTCTGGAGCCGTAGATATGATACAGGATCCCGATAATGCCGACATCTTATATGCCGCTACCTGGCACCGAGAAAGACGCGCTTGGAATTTTGTGGAGTCAGGAAATGGTTCTGGTATTTATAAATCAACGGATAGAGGTACATCATGGACAAAGTTATCAGGTGGCTTCCCTAAAGGAGAAGGTGTAGGAAGAATTGGATTATCAATAGCAAGAGTAAATGGATCTTCAAAAATATATGCCTTACTAGATAATTATGATCGTCGTCCCGAAGAAGACAAGGATGAAGACGAAGGTTTGACAAAAGATGATTTTAAACAAATGACTGATGATGAATTCAAAAACTTGGATTCAAAAAAATTAGGTAAATATTTAAGCTCTAATCGCTTCCCAAAAAAATACAGTGCTGAGAGTGTGACAACAATGTTTAATAATGGAAAAATAAAACCCGCTGATCTCGCGACCTACCTAGAAAACGCAAACAGTCTACTCTTCGATACTCCTGTGATCGGAGCAGAACTATATGTCAGTGAGGATGAAGGTGCCACATGGAATAAAACTCATGAAGACTATCTTGATGGTGTCTATAATTCCTATGGTTATTACTTTGGTGTCGTCAGAGTTAATCCTTCGAATATTGAAGAAGTGTTTGTCTTAGGTGTCCCCATTATACATTCAACTGATGGTGGTGCTACATTTAAATTTATTGGGGGTGATAATGTACATTCTGATCATCAGGCACTTTGGGTCAACCCAAATAGAGATGGACATATTATTAATGGAAATGATGGTGGCATAAATATCAGCTACGATGATGGTGAAAACTGGATCAAATGCAACTCACCTTCCGTAGGTCAATTTTACCATATTACCGTAGATATGGCTACTCCTTACAATGTGTACGGTGGACTACAAGACAATGGCGTCTGGATGGGACCAAATACTTATTCGGCAGGTACGCGATGGCATAGCAGCGGGCAATATCCATATAAGTCTATCATGGGCGGAGATGGCATGTACACGCAAGTGGATCCAAGAGATAATGCAACCACTTATACAGGTTTTCAATTTGGAAATTATTTTAGAGGAAATACTCAAACAGGAAAGCGCAAACGAATTACACCTTCTCATGAATTAGGCGATGCACCATTGCGATGGAACTGGTTGACGCCTATACATTTGTCCGTCCATAATCCAGATATATTCTACATGGGTTCTAACAAGCTATTCAGATCATTTAATCAAGGCGATGACTTTGAAGCTATTTCAGATGAATTAACAAATGGCGGACAAAAAGGTGATGTGGCTTTTGGGACTTTGTCCAGTATTCATGAAAGTCCCTTAAAATTTGGAGTGCTCTATACGGGTAGTGATGATGGTCTTATCCATGTCAGTCGAAATGGAGGATTTAACTGGGAAAACATCAGTGATGGAATACCAGATAGCCTTTGGATTACGAGAGTACAAGCCTCTTCACATGATGAAGCTCGAGTCTATGCGAGTCTGAATGGCTACAGGTGGGATGATTTTAATCCCTATTTATTTATGAGTGAAGACTTTGGTCAAACCTGGAACGCAATAGGCACTAATCTTCCTAATCATCCAATTAATGTCATTAAGGAAGATCCAGTCAATGAAGATATATTATACATTGGTACTGACTATGGCGCGTTTATCTCATTTGACAGGGGCGTTGAATTTCATAAATTTTCTGCAGATCTTCCACACGTCCCAGTCCATGACATTGTCATTCATCCGCGGGAACATGACATACTTCTGGGTACCCACGGCAGATCTATTTATAAAGGAAACGTTTCTGCATTAAGATCTTACGAAGACATCAAAGACGACGAACTATATGTCTTCGATATTGATACACAAAAGTCAAATCAACTGGCAGGTCGAAAGAGGGGCTTTTATGAATCTGAGGGTAAGCCAATTCAAGTTCAGATTTATGCAAAAGACAAAGGAAACATTCAAATTCAAATTCTAAATGCGAGTGATCAATTATTGCAGACCCATAATGTTCAATTAAAGTCAGGCTTCAATCATGTAGAAATCAATGGGACTATTCATGATAAAAAAGTGAAATCTTTAGGTAAGGATTACAAAGAGCCAAGTAAATCGAGTGATGGCTTATATTATTTACCTATGGGAAAATATAATGTTACACTCGTGCAAGGAAAGAAAAAGATTAAGACGGAAATGTTAGTAGAATAGTTGCTAGTCCGAGTCAAATGTCGTATTTTTATGGTCAATTGATACATTAGATATGACTTATCATTATTCAGAATCAGATAGACTTAGCTTTGTGGAAGAGCCTACGTTAGCTTACGCAGCTATAAATACAGCTTATAGTTTGCGTACCTTTTTACAAGATAGATTGAGTTTAGTAAAGTTTATTCAGACAGGTATTCCCTATTCATTTTTTGATAAGTTAAAGTCACAGCTTCCGTTCAGCACCCAAGAATGGACTGAGATATTAGGCATTTCGTTAAAGTCACTACAGCGATATCAAAATGATCAGCGTTCTTTTAAGCCCATCCAATCAGAGAAAATCATCAGTATTGCAGAAGTGATTCAGCTAGGTATCGATGTATTTGAAGACATGGACACTTTAAAATTATGGCTAGATACTCCGACATTTGCTCTTGCAGATCACAAGCCCAAAGACTTATTGCATGATGCCTACGGTAAAGAATTAGTCATGACAGAGTTGATTGCTATTGAACATGGGATTTTTGCCTAATGATCCTTTATAGATTATCAAGAGCTAAATATAAAAACCACCTATCTGGCAAAGGAGCAGCGTTAAAGGGCGGTCGATGGAATAGTCCAGGACTTGAAGTCATTTATTGTGCGACAAATAGATCTCTAGCAATGGCAGAAGTCGTTGTCCATTTAACTATTGGTACTTTGCCGAAGGATTACTCTATGATTGAAATTGAAACTCCTGAAACGACAAAATTAAAGACAGTAAGTGCATTACCTCATGATTGGAATATTTTTCCTCACTCATCTATATGCAGACATATTGGAGATCAATTTATTTTAGATAATAAAGATTTGCTTTTAAAGGTACCTTCTGCAGTAACTCAAGGAGATTATAATATTTTAATTAATCCAAGTCATTCATTATTTCATAAAATCAAGATCAAATCTGCTACAGCATTTCCATTTGATCGGCGATTATTTAATCCTTAGTAATAAGTTTTAATTCATTAAAGTCAAATTGTTCTATTGACTCAATTTCTGATAGAAGGACCACAAACAAATCCCTGCACAGACAGAAATATTTAATGAGTGCTTTGTCCCAAACTGTGGTATCTCAATCGCTCCATCAAGCTCCGGAAGAATAGCATCAGTCAAGCCATTGACCTCATTGCCAAAGATCAAGGCAAGTGGGCCTTGTTCTATTTTGTCAATGTCTGAGAGCTGTATAGAATTTGTCGTCTGTTCGATCCCATAAATTTTATACCCTGAGTTTTTAAGACCTAACACGCACTCTTCAATTGATGCAAAGTATTCCCACGCTACACTATCAGTCGCGCCGATTGCAGTCTTTAGAATTTCTCTATGAGGAGGCTGAGCTGTGATTCCAGTTAAACATATCTTTTCTACTAGAAATGCATCAGAGCTCCTAAATACAGATCCGACATTCATAGCAGATCTTATATTATCTAAAACTACAACATAAGGTAATTTATCGACAGCCTTATATTCCTGTACTGTCTTACGATTGAGTTCTTTTAATTTTAATTTACGCACAACTCTAATAAATGATTAGGAAACAAGTTCCGCTTTTGAACTCACATGATTAATAACTGCTTTGACAAATGCATTAAAGACTGGATGAGACCCCTCTACTCGACTCTTTAATTCTGGATGAAACTGCACTCCAACAAAAAACGGATGTGATGGCAATTCTATAATCTCTATGAGTCCGCTTTCTGGATTGACGCCAGAAGCAATCATGCCATGTTCTTCCATTTCTTTTAAGTATGCATTATTAAATTCATAGCGATGACGGTGCCTTTCTAAAATTTCTTCTTCCCCATAAATCTCAAATGCAACTGTATCTGGCTTCAACATACACCTGTACTCTCCCAGCCTCATCGTTCCACCTTTTTGAGAAATCACTTTTTGTTCTGCCATCAAATCAATGACTGGATCTACTGCTTTAGAGTTGATCTCTGTAGATTGAGCTTCTGTTTTTCCTATCACATGTCTAAAATATTCTACTACTGCTACTTGCATCCCTAGGCATATTCCAAAAAAAGGAATATTATTTTCGCGTACATATTTGACTGCATTTAATTTTCCTTTTAACCCTCGCTCTCCAAATCCAGGAGCGACAAGTACGCCATCTAGTCCTCCTAAGAGTTTTTCGACGTCCACATTTCCTTCTAGTTTTTCTGAGTGAATAGGAATGACATCAACAGCACATTCATTATTCGTACCTGCATGAACGAATGCTTCATAAATTGATTTATACGCGTCTGGTAATTCATTATATTTTCCAACCAAACCAATTTTTATATGGTGTTTGGGATTTTCTAACTTATGTAAAAACTCCTTCCACTTATCTAAATTTAGCTCCTGCTTAGGCTCTAAGCTCAATTTTTCAAGAACGATTCTATCCAATTCTTCTTCTAACATTAAAATCGGAACATGATAAATAGATGATGCGTCGATAGCTTCTATCACCGACTCATCTTGGACATTACAAAATAGAGCTAATTTCTTTCGGATATCTTTCGGTAGTGGATGTTCTGTACGGCAAACCAAGATGTCAGGTTGTATTCCAGTTTCTTGTAATTCTTTTACAGAATGCTGTGTAGGTTTTGTTTTTAATTCTTTCGCTGCACTCAAATATGGAATGAGCGTCAAGTGAATTGACAATAAATCTTCACGTTTTAAATCCCGTCTTAATTGTCTCAAAGCTTCCAAATAGGGTAATGATTCAATATCGCCAACGGTCCCCCCAATCTCTGTGATAATAATATCATATTCACCACCCATTTCTAATTGCAGAACCCGTCTCTTGATTTCATCGGTGATATGTGGTATGACTTGGACAGTTTTTCCTAGATAATCTCCATGTCTTTCTTTATCGATAACAGTCTGATATATTTTACCGGTCGTGACATTATTTGCCTGCGAAGTAGAGATATTCAAAAATCGCTCATAGTGACCCAAATCCAAATCAGTCTCTGCCCCATCATCTGTTACATAACATTCGCCATGTTCATATGGATTTAATGTGCCTGGATCAACATTAATGTAAGGGTCGAGTTTTTGAATAGTGACTGTGAAGCCGTGAGCTTGTAAAAGCCTGCCAAGAGAAGCTGAAATAATGCCCTTTCCTAAAGAAGAAGTAACACCGCCCGTAACGAAGATATATTTAGCCATTTTAGAGGTTTTTTGGTAACAGAAGTCATGACTTCGCTACGGGGTATAAAAGTAACAAAAGCCTTCAAACAGTCATGCTCATATGTAAACTTTATTCTAATTGTTTTTGCTCATTATCGTAAGGTCATTACTTTCATACTATGTTTAGGTCAATAGGTACAGATAAATCGATACGTTTAGCATTTTTGGGTTGTGGCGAAATCACAAAAGATCATACTGGCTATTCTAGATATGCAGAGCCATCGATACAATTATCTTATGCCTCCAGGTCTGCGACCAAAGCAGAAGATTATAAAACTAGATTTAATGGCGTTCATGCGTTTAGCAGCTATGAAGCTGCAATCACGTCTGAAGGTATCGATGTAATCATGATCAATACGCCACCAGATTCACATTTCGAATTGGTTAAAAAAAGCTTGGAAGCAGGTAAGCATGTGATTGTTGAAAAACCTCCGTTTTTTAGATCCACAGATTTTGATATTTTAGGAACACTAGCAAATCAAAATAAACTCCAACTGCTTGTCGCAGAAAATTATTTCTACAAACCCTTGAGGATTAGGATCAAAAATCTATTAGATGAGAAAGTGATTGGTGAACCTCTTTTCATGAATATCAATGCGACTAAGAAGCAAATTGCATCAGGAGACTGGCGAGATGATAAAGAGATAACAGGGTTTGGTTCTTTGTATGAAGGAGGTATTCATTGGATTAATTTCATGAATAATATCGGATATACCATTTCCGATATTCAAGGATTTGTGCCACTTCCTGCGCAGAAGCTTGAGAGAAGTTCTCAAGTGTCTTTAAAAACTGAACAAGGTCCTATTCTAAATTTATTTTATTCTTGGGAGACTGACACCATCTTTAAGGGATATCGGCTTTCGCGAATTTATGGTCGAGAAGGATCGATCACTTTTGAAACTAATGGCAGCTTTATTTTTGTCAGAGCTAAAAAAACAAGATTAATTTTTCCAGGATTCAAACATCTTGGAGGATACAAAATGATGTTTGTAGATTTTTGTAAAGCATTAAGGTCTGGTCAAAATGCCGCATTTTCTTGGCGAATGGCACAACGAGATTTAGAAGTTATTGAGAAGGCGTATGAGACTTCGGGGCTTTAAAATTGGAAGTTGCCGTATTTAGATTTTACTTAAATAAGTCGAGCTAAAACTTTTTACTTTATCAATATTTTCGATTTCTGTACAAATGTAAGAGGGAATCTCTACACGGACGAAGGACTCTACTCCATTATGATTGTAAAAATTGAATACTTTCGATGAACAATCGTAATTAGAAAACCACCAATCTGAATTCTCTACAGTACATGATTGCCCTTCTTGTAAACCTTCGCAAAAATGGATTTCATTATTTGGGCCTATATAAAACCGATCTTGAAAAACATCCATTACAGTCTTAGTCATAGCATTATAGCGAATTGTTAGTCGATGTTCATCATTAAAAACGATCCCGGTAATCTTGGCACTATCAATTGATACATCGACTACATCTCCGCTTCCATCCGGTGCATAGATATTCTCTGAATAGACACTAACGTAGACATTATTTTTACAATCCAAACCCAGAACTTCGCAACTTTCTAAAACGCATAGAAAACTGATATATGTAAAAACTCTGTACAGATTTTTTTTTGCCCATTTACTTTGAAGCTCAATGCTCATAGCTGATATCTAATTATTATAACTCGGCTGACGCTTCTCCATGAAAGCACCCATCGCCTCCTTAATATCATCTGACATAATATAAGCCGCGTTCCACACAGACATCATATGAAGTGATTCATCTACTGAATGATCTCTAGTGTACTTAATCATTTCTTTAGTGCCTCTGATGACAACAGGAGATTTTGAAGCGATCGATTTAGCGATCTCCAAAACACTTTCCATCATGATTTCTTTTGTTTCAAAAATTCGATTTACAAGTCCACTACCCTTCGCTTCTTCTGCAAACATTTTCCTTCCGGTAAATGCAAGTTCGCTCACGAGTCCTTGCGATATCAATTTAGGTAAGCGCTGCAATGTGCCAATATCTGCGACCAATCCCATATCAACTTCCTTTATAGTGAAGTATGTATCTTCTGTACAAAACCGCATATCAGCTGATGATATTATATCTACTCCACCGCCGATGCATGCATTGTGAATCGCTGCAATAACGGGCTTTTGGCATTTCTCTAAAGAAGATACATCATCTTGTAATTTTAAGAGATTCACTCGAAATTCTTCTCTTTTTCTCGCTTCACACTGACTTTGGAATCCAGTCATGCCCATAAGCATTGATACATCTATTCCTGCACAGAACATCTTCCCTTCCCCGCTAAGGACAACGACACGTACTTCAGGATTTACAGAACAATGTTCGAAGATCGCTCTCATTTCATCCCAAGCCTGGGCATGTAGGGAATTGCGCTTTTCTGGTCTATTAAAACTGACATGAGCGACGTGATCTATTATTTCGAATTTAAATGATGTATAATCCATCTCTATTTTATTTGGGATAAATATACTGAGAATTTGAAATCAGCTTAATGATTTATATCAAGAAGCAGAATATAATCTGCCTAGCAGTTACCAAGATGGTTCACTCTAATATAAATTTCTAAAGATGTTTGACAAAAATATAAGCCAGTTCAGCCTATTTTATGCTGAATTCTCGCTACAAATCAAAATAGAATAAAGGAGACATTTATATTTCTACAAGTCTAATAAGATATATTCAAGTTCAAGTTCAAGTCCAAGTCCAAGTTCAAGATTAAAATCTATTAGCTCAACATTCAACAAGACTCTCCAAAACCCATCTCCTCGCCTTTTCTAATCATAAAGTCCTTGGCTGCTTCAAATGTATTTGGAATAAGGCCATCAAGAATTGCTTCTCGAATAGCATCTTTAATGATTCCGACATCCTTGCATGGGTGCATATTAAACTGTTGCATAATCATCTCACCCGTAATCGGTGGCTGCCAGTTTCTTATTCTATCATTCTCTTCTACTTCAATTAATTTTTGCTTGACCAGTTCGTAATTCTTTTTTATTCGTTCGACCTTTTTCTCATTTTTGGAAGTCACATCGGCATTGCATAATAGCAGCAAATCTTCAATATCATCACCAGCATCAAACAGTAATCTTCTGATTGCAGAATCAGAAATATCTTCTTTGGTCAAGCTGATTGGCCTTAGGTGAAGACGCACTAATTTTTGAACATACTTCATCTTATGATCTAGCGGCAACTTCAATCTTTTAAATATTTTTGGTACCCATCTAGCACCGACGACTTCATGTCCATGAAATGTCCAGCCATGATCTGGCTCAAATCGCTTTGTCGGTGGTTTAGCAATGTCATGTAACAGAGCTGCCCACAATAACCAGAGATTATCTGTCTTTCTTCTGAGATTATCTACGACCTGAAGTGTGTGATAAAAGTTGTCTTTGTGTCCACTTCCATTCCTATATTCTACGCCTTGCAATGCTGCTAATTCTGGCAATATTAAGTCAAGCAGTTTGGTATCAAATAATAATTTGAATCCTACACTTGGTTGCTGGGACAAAAGTATCTTGTTTAGTTCAGTTGTAATTCTTTCTTTAGATACAATTCCAATTCTATATCTATATTTTTCAATGCTTTGCAAAGTATTTTTATGAACCTTGAAGTTTAACTGTGCTGCAAAACGAACAGCTCTCATCATCCTTAGCGGATCATCAGAAAATGTCTTTCCGGGTTCAAGTGGCGTTTCAATATTTTTATGCTCGATGTCATAAATACCACCAAAAGGATCAATGATGTGTCCAAAGTCATGATCATTTAAAGAGACTGCCATCGCATTGATGGTGAAATCTCTTCGATTCTGATCATCTTCTAAAGAGCCTTCTTCGACCACTGGTTTCCTTGAGTTGTGGTTATAAGATTCTTTTCTGGCACCTACAAATTCTATCTCTAAGTCTTTATGTTTTATCATCGCTGTACCAAACCTTCGGTATACTGCGATTCGAGGTATTGGACGTAATTTTGCCGCCAATGCTTCTGCTAATCTGATCCCACTACCGACACAGACGATGTCAATATCATTGGATTCACGCCCAAGAATTCGATCTCTGACATAACCCCCAACCACATATGCGGGAAAGTCCAATTCCTTAGCGGTTAAGGATATCAGTTCGAAAATTTTTCGTTCGTATGGTTTAATCTTAAATACCATCAGACGACCACTGGTTCATTTGTGTAGACCTCTTCTATTTCACTTAAAATATCAAATAAGGTAGTTGGATTTAATTCTGTGACGAGCCTGCTCCTAAAATGTTTTATATTCCGCAGTCCTCTGAAATAGTTTGTGTAGTGACGTCTCATTTCAAGAAGACCGAGTCTCTCTCCTTTCCATTCTATACTATGCTTCAGATGTTGCCGTGCCGCTGCGACTCTTTCTTGAATAGTTGGTGGATCAAGGATAATACCTTTTTCGACAAAGGCCTTTATCTCTCTAAAGATCCAAGGATAACCAATGCTGGCTCTGCCTATCATGATACCATCTACGCCATATCTGTTTTTATATTCTACGGCTTTCTGAGGAGAATTTATATCACCATTTCCAAAAATAGGAATGTGAACTCTTGGGTTTTCTTTAATTTTACCAATCAGTGTCCAATCTGCTTCTCCTTTATACATTTGCTTCCTTGTACGACCGTGGATACTCAGTGCTTTAATCCCGACATCTTGTAATCGTTCAGCCACCTCTTCTATAAATAAAGTTTTATCATCCCAGCCCAATCTAGTTTTAACTGTAACAGGAAGGTTTGTGGATTTTACGATTTCATCAGTCAGCTTGACCATTCTATCAATATCCTGAAGGATGCCGGCTCCTGCCATTTTGCAGACCACCTTCTTTACCGGACATCCATAATTAATGTCAAGTACTTCTGGTTTTGCTTCTTCGACCATTTCTGCTGCTCGCTTCATAGAGTCGATATTGGCACCAAAAATTTGAATACCAATCGGCCGCTCTTGGTCATATATATCTAACTTCTGAACGCTCTTATGCGCATCACGTATCAGGCCTTCTACAGAGATAAACTCCGTATACATCATATCACAACCATTTTCCTTACACAAAGCTCTAAATGGTGGATCACTCACATCTTCCATTGGCGCGAGCAATAAGGGAAATTCTCCTAATTCTATGTCTGCTATTTTCGTCACTTATCTTTTCGTTTTACGATTGGTACATTTTTTACAACCATTTGCAAGGTATTACTCAATCTCTCTTCAAACAACACAATTTTACCCTTTTTCAGTTCATCTACAACTTCTTGGTTAAAATGCCTCACAGTGATGAGCTCTTGTCCATGATCGATAAGCACTTTAAATTCAGATTCTAGCTCAGTTTTTAGCCTATCTAATTTCCGATTGTCATCAAAGGTACAGATTGAAAAACTGATTGCCGTGTTTCTCATCATATTGACTTTGACTCTATATTTAGTAAAGAGATCAAACAATTTGCTCAGGTGGTGCTCAGCGACAAATGAAAAGTCCTTTGTAGAGATATGTACTAATGCTTGATTGTCTTCGACCACGATAACAGGTGGATAATTGAGTTCAATCTCATCTGAAATGATAGTACCACTTCCACTTGGATCCATGAAAGATCTGACATGGAGTGGAATGCTTTTATTTTGAATCGGCTTGATCGTTTTTGGATGAATCACCTTAGCACCATAATAGGTCATTTCGATCGCTTCACGATATGAAAGTCGATCAATCTTCGTGAGATTTTCAAATCGTCTTGGGTCAGCTGTCAAGATCCCAGGTACATCTTTCCAAATACTCATGGATTCTGCATCAAGACAATAACTAAATATTGATGCCGTAAAATCTGAGCCTTCACGTCCAAGTGTTATCGTCAAGCCATCACTTGATTGACCAATAAATCCTTGAGTCACAACAATGTCATTGACTTCAAATAGTGGATTAACTTGTGATTTGATACTTTCTTCAGTTTTTTGCCAATCAATTTTACCTTCTCGATATGTATTATCTGCCATGATAGACAGTCTCGCATCATGCCATACACTTTTCAAACCAAATTGCCGTAAATATGCTGATACGATTTTTGTGGACAGAATCTCACCAGTAGATACGATTTGATCATAATCCTTATCATAATCAGAAAGATCTGTTGTTTTCAAATACTGAGAAGTCTCTTCTAAAACAGGCATAATGCTTTTAATGACCGGTTCTTCTTGGTCGAATAATGTTACAATTTCTTGTAAATGATGACTTTTTACTTTATCCAGAGCAGCTTCTGCAGCAACTACACTTTCATTATATAATTGTTGCATGACAGTCTCTAAAGCATTTGTCATCTTACCCATAGCTGACACCACGATCAGCAATTTGCCTTTATTTGTTTGTTGAATAATCTCTCCAACATTCTGTATTCGCTTCGCATCTTTTACTGATGCACCACCAAATTTATAAACACGCATAAGTCAAACTGAAAATGTAGCAAAAGTAAGCACAAATTATCGATAGATGACGGAATTTTTGAATCACTTTCTCCGTTTGTAAAAATGACGTACATGATATATTCGTGTGTCCAAATAGATTATACTATTTCACAAGTGGAAAATCCATTCGGTTTCAGTTTCTGTCTAAGGTAATTTAATGCCTTGAAAATTTAGAATCGAGATTCAATGAATGATTCATATTTTAAATAATTTAATTTACTCGACGATAGAAGACGTCATTATTAAATCACTAAAAATTATATTCAAAACATGGGACTATTTTCTTTTTTAAAGAATGCCGGTAAAAAAACTCGAGAAGATAAAGCTGAAGAAGCAGCCGAAGCAAAAGACAGAATCATGGAAAAGAAATTGATTGAAGTATTTTATGAATACAAACTTCCAGTCAATGATTTTTCAGTTGAAGTCGAAGATGATGCAGTAACAGTCTACGGGACAGCTGATTCACAAGCTGACAAAGAGAAAGCGATTTTAACGATTGGCAATGTCAGAGGAATTGCATCTGTAGATGACAGAATCTCTGTATTAACTCCAGAACCAGAAGTCGTACAAGCAAAATTTTATGAGGTCCAAAGTGGCGACTCATTATCAAAAATTGCAAAAGCACATTATGGTGATCCAATGAAGTACATGATGATCTTCGAAGCGAATCAACCAATGCTTTCAGATCCGAATAAGATCTATCCAGGACAAATGTTACGGATTCCAAATCTATAGACATACGAAAAGAGACTTGATGATGACGATCAAGTCTCTTTATTTTAGGAGAAATCGAGTGAGGAAATTTTGCGTCATTTTTCGCCAAAATGATGACAAATTTATTTTCGTAAAATGCAATTTGTTCTAGGCGCCACCATCACTGTCTACTAGACATTATCGGATGAAGTATGTCGTCATCTCCGACGTAGGAGGATATGCGATCATATTTAGTGTTAGCTTCTCTCCATTATTTATTCTACATAATTTTATAGGAAAATCAAAATTGAATGATAACTCAAAAGCTAAAAAGAAGTTATCAAATATTACATGCAGATTCATCATGTTTCCAATAGACAACTGAATCAGTTAAATCATCTTCAAATTCATTGACAATTTTTATTCGCTCGCCATTACAATTTAACAAGTTAGATGTATAGTTGATTAAAGGATTACAATTGCGATAGTAAAACAATCTCTCCTTCAAACTGAGACATCATATTATACTCAAATTTGTTATTGTTTTCGATAATATTAGCGACCATATCATCCAGCCATGCTAATTCATCTGTACCACTTGATAAATCACAAGCTGATTGCGCAATGATAAGATTTTCTTTTCCACAGGAAATTAAAGTAATTCCAATAGAGAATAGGATTACCAATAAATAATAGCTTTTCATTTTTTTTATATAAATAGGATTACAAATTCTTTTCATTCTGATTTGGTCCTTGTTATTTATTTTACAGACTCTATTTCTTAAAGATTCGTTGGTTTTGGTGGAAGTTAATGTATATGTGATACCTGACGGACTACCGAAGCACCACTGGCATGGTCAGCACTTGTCAGGCATAATGATTTTTCATTCATTAATGGTTTCTGTAATTTTCTCATACGAAAATATGGTGCAATTTCACTAAGACCATATATGCCACCAAAGGAAAGATATCGGTCTTCAAGAAACATTTTAGTTCTGAAAACAGCGATTACTTTTTTATAAGAGAATAGTAAAGTACACTAATACACTTTTGAATATCCTCGTATCATCTTGGAATAATAATTAAGACATAAAAGTTCAAGTAAGTATTTCTTTCTATTCCGTTTCAACAATAATAATATTGGAATTTTCACCTCTTACTCCAAAAATTAGTGCATCAGATGAATTTAGTATTCTTACAGATTTTAATTTAGAAGCTTTCACGCGATCATACACGTATGTGTAGTTCGATTCTACTTGTCCATTGAGTACAAAAGATGGTTTTATTCCAGAGCTAAGGTTAACTCTAGCAAGTCTGTCATCTCCTCGAACAATAATTCCAGGAAGCCTGCTTAGTTCAGCATTCAAATCAGATAAACCTAGAGATTTACCTGGTTGATATGTGCTCATATTGAATTCAGAAATTTCAGATGAAGAAGAACATGGACAAAGGATTATTAGCTGAAAGAGAAGAATTGCTTTCATAATGTATATTTTAGTATTGAAATGTCATTATTATAAAGTTTAGCACAAATAACTTAAAAATCTTTAAAAATATAACTAATTAAATGAAGAAAGTCAAAGGCACGATAGACAGACCTGTAAGCTTAGTTAGAGGACAAGCAAAAACATTAAATACCGTTCTTTTATTTTTAGGAATACAATTAATAATTATGCTTAATCGAGATTCAGCGAATTGTATGTGATACTACCATCAAATGAACATGTATGCAAGAATTTATTATTGAATTGGGTTTTCATTTCACTATGCCTTTCAATAATCTTTCTATTTTAAAGGACGAAACTTAATTTCAGTGTTTAAACTATTACCATTTCTTTGTCTATTGAGCTTATTATCTGCTTGTAAAACGATGTCCCCGAACATTGAACCTAATAAAGTACAATGGAAACAAATTTTCAATGGAGATAATTTAGATGGCTGGACCATGAAAATAGTGGGTCACGAATTAGGGATTAATTTTGGCAATACCTTTCGCGTTA
>Ga0209828_1001144_pt1 | contig 24497 bp, 27 predicted proteins | sample MaitaG_FD_187429 | JGI IMG/M metagenome (GOLD analysis project Ga0209828, IMG submission 187429) | Marine algal microbial communities from Maine, USA - Maine_Asex2 metaG (SPAdes) (version 2) | ecosystem: Host-associated > Algae > Red algae > Unclassified | place: Maine, USA | collected 2015-01-05
ACGCACTTGAGGCGCTGCTCAAAAAACGGGTCATCACGGGGGAGACCGCCTACATGAAATCGAGCGACAAAGCGCGCTTCGCCACCTGGGCGCCGATTAAAGGATAACCGATGACCCTGCCAATTTTCGCCCGCCTGCCCATTGTTCTTGTTCTACTCGCGGTCGCCAGCGGCTGTTCGTCGTTGAAAAATCCGAGCGCGCTCATGCTGCCGGATGACCAAGGCCGCATCGTTCCGAAAGGTGCGCAGATCAACACGCAAGTGCTGCCGATCTTCCAGAACGCGCTCGCGTCCAGAACCGGGATGCGCCTGCTGGAAGGCTTGCCGAACGAGAACACCGAAGCCAAATTGTACCGCGCGGAAAAGAAGGCCAATCAAACGGTAAAACGCGCCGGTTTCCTGTTCTACCCGACGCCGATCACCCCCTCGCCCGCCGACGAACAAGCCTTGGTTACCGCCCTGTCGCAACCCGGCGCGGTGGCCGAGTTCAGTGGCGCGATGAAAATGTGCGGCGGCTTCCATCCCGACTTTGCCATCCTTTGGAACGACGCCGCCGGCGCCGCCTACGAAGCGCAAATCTGCTTTGGCTGCGAGGAGATCAAACTGTTCGGACCCAACAACGAACTCTATGCCGACCTCGCCCCGGAGACCTACGCCGCGTTGCGCAACGTGCTGCGTTATCTCGGTAAAAACGCCGTGCCGCGTTCTTGATCCCGGCAGCAAGCGATGGGGCTTCCGCCTAATTTCCACGACTGGCTTGCGGGAAAACCCGACGCCGAATTGTTGGCGGCGAGCAAACGCCCGCACAAATATTTCCCAGAGTTGTTCAATGAACGCGTGCCGAGATGGAGCGCCGCGGTCTCCCGGCAGCTGACATCCCCAGACAGAATAAACCGGTGGAGAAGGTCAGAAAAGCCCGCTCGATTGGCGATGGCATCGGCGCCATGATGCTGTTCGCTCAAAAAGAAATGTTGCTCGGACTGGCCATCCTTCTGATCGGCATACCGATCGGGTTCGGATTGGTGATCACGTTCGGGCTAGCCATCCGGCTTGTTGACACGGAATGATTATTTTGAATTTCAAATCTTAGAGGCCTGGAGGGCGAGGGGCCTCCCGAGCCGATTGCCAGAAGACCATTCTCGAACCTAACCGCCGTACAAGGCGGTCGCCATCACGGCAAATCTAGACGCATTACGCATAGCACGTGTCGCAAAGTTCAAGAGAGCTTGCGCCCGCGACGTCGGTTGGCGTCACAGACGAGGAATGCTATCTCGAACGGATCAATCGAAGATTCGACCATTCCCTTGTCCCTATTCCCCTGTCCAAAGAACGACACTTCGTAATCTTCGTCTCAGAACACAAAGCGGAACGAGGATTTCACCACGCTGCCATCGGGTCCGAGGATGCCGTTGCGCTTGAGCAAGTCGGTGATTTCCTGCGCGTGCCGAACCAACTTCGGATGGCCGCTGCGCGCCGCCAAGTTTAAGCGGGCCACGAGTTCCGCTGTGGGCACCACCGCCGGATACACCACCTCGTTGTCGAGGAACTCGATCAGCAAACGGGTGTCCGGCGAGTTGGCGATATGGTCGGCGGTCTGGATTGCTTCGGGCGGGTACAGGTGACCGATGACGTGGCGCAGCCCCGGCGCCTGATTCCACCAACTGTAGATGTCGTTGTCGTAGTTCCACGCGACAAAGTCGCCGCAGTAGCCGGTCTGCATCCACTTGCCGGACGCGGCTTTCTCGAGGGCGCGCGGGGCGCGTTCGGGGAAGTCGCTGAGGGTGTACATGGAGAAACTTTTGATGAACTGGTTGCGATGCCAATTCTTCTCGAGCGGATAGAATCCGAGCGTTTGCAGTTTGGTCGTACTGGTGTCGGTGACGATTTCGCTGTGCAAATATTTCACCAACGGATCCTGCAACGCCAGCAGGTCCATCAAACCGGCCGGGTACACCCCGATCTGTTTAACCAGGCTGCCCATGCGTGAGTTGCCGAGATGGAGCAGGCAGATGTCGCCCGGCATCGCCAGCACGGCGGCGGCGGCTTCGGCGTTGGCCACGCGCAACGGCGCCGCCTGACGAAGTTTATTCGCACCCGCCCGCGATGCTTTGCCGTCCACCACATCCGCGGACGCTGACCAGTGGCCGCTGGAGGCGCACCCGGAACCGAACAACAGCAAGAATGCCAGCGCGGCGGCGAGGATCGAACGAAACATCATGCGGGTCATCATAACGGCGACTTAGGTCGGTTTGGCCTTCGGTGCAACTGCTTGCATTGGCGTGCGGCGGATTTTATAGAACGAATATGTTCAAGTTTTTTGCAACGCGCCTGTTGCGTTTGTCCCCTGCCCTCCTACTGATTCCCCTGCTGATTTCCCTGCTACAGGGATGCGGCGGCAAGGGCGACAAACCAAAACCACTTAAGCCCAAGCCGCTGGTGACCCTGTCCGCGTCCGAGGCGGACGCGGCGCGGGAGGCGACACCCGCCGGCATGGTGTTTCTCCCCGGCGGCACCTTCCTCATGGGCAACGCCAAAATTCCGGACGCGGTTCCGGTGCACGAAGTGACCATCAGCCCGTTTTACATGGATGCCACCGAGGTCACCAACGCGCAGTGGAAAAAATTTGTCGACGCCACCGGGTTCAAGACCTTCGCCGAACGCGTGCCCACCGACGAAGATTTTCCCGGCGTCGATCCCGCGGATATCCCGGCCGACATGAAGGTCCCGGGTTCGGTGGTGTTCACGCCGCCGGACCACCCGGTGCCGCTCGAATACCATCTGCGCTGGTGGCGCTTTTTGCCGGGGGCGAACTGGATGCATCCGACCGGACCCGACAGCGACATCGACGGACTCGACGACCATCCGGTCGTGCATCTCACCTACGACGACGTGCTCGCCTATTGCGAATGGGCAGGCAAACGGCTGCCCACCGAAGCCGAATGGGAATACGCCTCGCGCGGCGGGTTCGAACAACAACAGTTTCTCTGGGGCAACGAGAAAACACCCAAGGGTAAACGGCTGGCCAATATCTGGGAAGGCGCGTTTCCGTACCGCAATCTCGAGATCGACGGTTACAGCGCCAGTTCGCCGGTGGGCACCTACCCGGCCAACCCCTTCGGCCTCCACGACATGGCCGGCAATGTCTGGGAGTGGACCTCCGATTGGTATCATCACGACACCTACTCGATGCCCGGGCGGGTCACCGTCAATCCGGTTGGCCCCGCTGAAAGCTTCGACCCGCAAGAGCCGCATATTCCAAAACGTGTGACCAAGGGTGGTTCGTTTCTGTGCAACGACGATTATTGCATTCGTTATCAAGCCGGCACCCGCGGACGCGGCGCGCCCGACACCGGCACCAACCACACCGGCTTCCGCTGCGTGCAAGATATCCCTGCCCTATGATCGAGAAACCGACCGTGAAACGGATGGCCAACGAGAAAGAAACGGCCGTGTTCATTCCGCCAGTGATCGAGCTGGGTTCGGAGAAGTGACTGGCACCTGCGAAATCTGTCTGCGCGATGAGCTGAAGCTGACCAAGCACCACCTCATCCCCAAGGCCACCCACAAACGCAAGCGGGTGCAGAAGCAGCACAAAAAGGAGGAGCGCAACGGTCGCTTGTTGTGGATCTGCCGGGGCTGCCACAACCATATTCACGCGACGCTGTCCGAACAAGAACTCGCCGACGAGTACAACACGGTGGAGACCTTGTTCGCCCATCCGGACATCGAAAAATACATCGAATGGATCCGCGGCCGAAAGGTCACCGGCAAGGTCCGTTCCGTGCGTTCGGCGCGGCGCAAAAAGCGTCGCTGAACTTTTAGATAGATCAATATTTGGAGGTTAAAGGGGAGGCCGGCCCCGCCCGTGCGACTATCCGCAAAGCTGCACGGGCGGTGCCCCTCTGGAGAGGGGCACCCCGACACGCCTCTGGAGAGGCCTGCCACCTTTTGAGCTTAAAGTTCAGGTGGCACCTCTCTCCAGAGAGGTGTCGGGGCGCGGCTCTCCAGAGCCGTAGCGGCAGATGCGAGCTCTGCTTTGAACGCATGGTTCTCATTGCTTTCACCACCCGCCCCCATAACGAACGCGCATGAACGAAGACGCCTATCAAACGCGCTGTGACGAACTGGCGGAGATGCCGGCTGCGGACGCGTTCAAGGAGGCGGGCTTTTTGCTGTTCGAACTGCTGCGCGAACGCACCGCCGCCGAAGCAGTAAGTTTTCCAAACCACTACACGCGCATCATCTTTCTCGAACGCAATCAGATGGTCTCGGCCGCGACCGCGCGTTCGGCGCGCTGGCTGGGATTGCAATGGCGCCGGTGGCGCGAGAACGAAGCCTCGTTCGTACCCGGCGAACGACACAAAGAGCGGGCGATCGACTGCGTTCAGGATTTGATCAAGCCGCGTTCGGAACCCGTCGCACCCGTCGTCGAACCCGATGGCGATCCCACGCCCGACGCGATCACCGACAAACCCGACGCCGAACGACCGCGGGCCCTGCGCGCCGTCTTTTTGGAAAAGGCCGACGTGCATACTCTCCTGTGCAGCGCCGAGGAATACGGCAACTTCCTGCTCGAACTGCCCCAACACCTCGCCTACCTGCGCGTCTTGGTTTGGCCGATGGTTCGACTCAACTTGTTCGGCTTGCGCCATCTCGGCGGCGAACGGTTCACCATCCGCAATACTGGTTTTGCCGTGCTCGAACCCGACGTGTTGTTCAATGCCTCGACGCTCGGACAACTCTGCGCCGGCGGACCGCAAGCCCGGCTGCACTTCTTCAAACTGCTTGTGCCGCGTTCGGAGAAAGGCATCTTTTTCCGTGGCACCTTGGTCAACGAAGCGCTCGATCTAATTCTCCGCGGCGAGCAGCTCAACCTGCGGACGCTCATCGGGGACCAACTGCAAAAACGCCCGGCGGTCGCGCTCGTGTTGAACGACCAGCAACTCGACAAGTTCGAGGGGGATCTCGCCGTTCACTGTGAGACCATGAACCATCCCAACGTGTTGCGGCTCGCTGGATCCACGGTGGCCCTCGAACCGACCTTTATCTCGCCCGCGTTCGGACTGATGGGCCGGCTCGACGCGCTCGAAAGTCCGCCTAACGAACGCCCGAGCATCGTCGAACTCAAGTCTTCGCGCATTCCGCAAAAACGCAACCTGCACCAGTCCGACGAACTCCAATGCCTCGCCTATAGCCTGATCATCGAGAGCACCGAACTCGGCCAAGCCCGCAGCGTCTCCATTCTCTATTCGGCTACGCCGCCGGAGATTGCCGACGGTCCGCTGCGCGCCGCGGTGGCGGGTCACCGCGAACAAGCGACCCTGCTGCAACTGCGCAATCAGGCGGTGTTCATCGAGCACCAGCTCGCGACCAATCCACGCACGATGTACGAGAAGTTTTCGCCGGCCAACTACGGAACCGGCCACTACAACGACACGCGTGACGCGTTACACAATCTCAAAGACGACTGGGCCGCCGCGCCCGAACTCGCACGCGCCTTTGTCGCCGAGTTCACCGGCTTCGCCGCCCGTGAACACCGCTGTGAATGGCTCGGTAATCCCGGCAGCATGGCCAACGGCGGCCAGTCGCGGATGTGGAATGTGCCCCGCGAGGTGCGCGTTCAAGATGGCTATTTGCTGTCCGGACTCACCTTAGTCCAAGGTGAATCCGGCATTCTGGAACAGAAACTGAGGCTGCCGGAACGTTCTCCCGGCGACCGCTTCGAACCCGGCACCAACTGCGTGTTGTATCACGGCGACAATCCGGCTGCGGGGATTCATATCAAAGGTCGGGTGGCCGCGCGCGACGCGGAAACCATCACGCTACGCCTACAAGAACGACCGCCCGCGTATCTGCTCGCACGCGACGGCTTCTGGTCGATCGCCACCGATTTGATCGCCAGCGGACTCGGTCGAAATCTCGCCTCGATCCGGACCGTGCTCAACGCCAGCCCCGAACGCGATCGCTACCTGGGCATTCGCGCGCCGCGCGCGCCGGTGCCGATCGAGGTTCGCGATGAAGAAGAGCTGCTCACGTCCCATCAGGAGCAGGTCGCCGGACTCGCACTCGGCGCGCCCGATTACTTTCTCATCCAAGGTCCGCCCGGCACCGGTAAAACCCGCCACGTGGTGCGCACAATCGTGCAGCAGGCCTTGCGCACACGCGCCGACGAACGGATCATCTGTCTCGCCTACACCAACCGCGCGGTGCAAGAGATGGCGGACACCTTGCACAAGGCTGGTTCGGACTTTGTCCTGCTCGGCCGCGATGCCCCGGAACATCTCCGACCCCATTTGATCACCGAACAGGCGAAGGGCCAGAGCTTGTCCGAAATCAAACAGATCTGGGCGGGCGCCCGCGCCGTGCTGGCAACCACCGCGACTTGGCTGGGTTCAAGAACGCTGTGGAAACTCGGTTTCACCCTGGCGATCATCGACGAAGCGTCGCAGCTACTCGAACCACACGTCGCCGCCATTCTCTGCGACGTGCCGCGTTTCATTTTGATCGGCGACCAAAACCAACTGCCGGCGGTCGTTCAGCAAAGCGCCGAATCGTTGCAGGTCATCTCCCCCGAACTCGCCGCCGATTTTCCCCGGCTCGGCGACTCGGTGTTCCTCCGGCTGTGGCGGATGGCCGGCGCGCGCAACTGGCCGGTGACCGCCCAGCTCACCGAACAAGGCCGGATGCACAAAGACATTATGGCCTTCCCGAACACCGCCTTTTACGGCGGCACGCTCACAACGCTCACGCCAACGCAAGACCTCGACAGTCCGGTGCGCTCAATGCCCAGTGCGTCTGCCTTGGATCAATTTCTGGCCGAGCGCCGGATTGCGTTCGTGAATGTGCCGGCGACCATCCAGCGGCGCACCAGCACGGTCGAGGCGCGCTGCCTCGGATTGATGTTCGAACGCCTGGTCGCCGCCGGGGTCGATCCAACGGAGATCGGCATCATCTGCCCCTACCGCGCCCAGATCCAAACCATTCGTTCGGCCTTGCCGCCAGCACTCCGCGATCGTCCGACCGTCGACACGGTCGAGCGCTTTCAAGGATCTACCCGCGACGTTATTCTGGTGTCGTTTACCATCCGTGATGCCGGTCAGTTACAACATATCGAGACCATGGACGAGTTCGGAGTGGTCGACCGAAAACTCAATGTCGCCCTCACCCGCGCCCGTTCGCAATGCATTCTTCTCGGCCACCAAGGCGCTCTGTCCGGCGGAAAAGCCCTCGGCAAATTGCTTCAATGGCTGGATGAGCAAAACGCCATCGTGCAATGGGCCGCATTGGCCGACCCAAGCTGATCGCACCCGTATGGCAACGTCCCGCCATAGGGTGACAAGGTCCTGCCATGTTATGGCAAGAGCTTGCCATAAAGATTCCCCCCCACAAACGAGGCGCAGCTTTAATGGTAGCATGGTTTTCAATGGGACAAACCGTCTGCCGTGTCCATGGCATGGATTTTCATCCGAGAGGAACGAAGCCTCCAAAGGAGTTCCAAGCGATCTCTGCCTAAACAGGGCCGGTTATATCGCAACTTCGGCGAGTCTGCGGGATAAATCCCGCAGGCCAAACACGGGCTGAAGCCCGCGCTACCTACAATCAAGCCGAACTCTCCGACGAACCACGGAGCTGGTTCGATGACCTTCATAGGTTTCAACCTGTGTTTGCCACGGGGGTTTTAACCCGCGTGCAAACAACGTCATCAAGCGACAGTCCGCCTGACTGCCCCCGCCAAGATATTAAATTTGAAATTCGAAATTTGAAATCAAACATGGTTGTGAAGCCCATGGATCTGCCCGAACTCAAAAATGGCCAACCCACGGTACTCACGCATTTTTACCGTGGCGAACTCGGCCGGATGATGATCTGGCGGGAACGGCTGGACCGGACCACCAACTGGGCCATCATCGCGGTCGTCGCCATCGTATCCTACGAGTGGACCAATGAGGATTTCATGCATATCGCCCTGCTGCTCGGCAACGCGGTGCTTTACCTGCTGCTGATGATCGAGGCGCGACGCTACATGTTTTACGACGCCTATCGGGCGCGCGTTCGCATGCTCGAAACCCACTGGATCCTCCCGCATCTTGGCCAGGTGGAAATGCCGAACGACACCGAATGGCGCAGCGTTCTAAGCAATGACTTGGCCGTTCCATCGATGAAAATTACGATTTGGGAAGCCCTCAGCCGCCGGCTCAGCCGCAACTACATCTGGCTCTTTCTGATCCTGTTCGCCGGCTGGTCGTTGAAAGTCATGATCAGCGATGTGTCGCTCAAACCCTCCGTCAACGGAGTTATGATCGGCGTTGCGGTCACCGCCTTCTACGCCTACCTCGCCTTCCTGCTCGCCTACGGCCGGCGAGGTCGACAGGCGAGCGGCGAGTTCAAGCCGCGTTCGAAGAATACACCCGATGATTGGCGAATTTGAGCAAAATATCATCATTTTTTCCTTGCTACTGATGTAAAACTTCTTACTATTATCACGTAATGAGAATAACAGTGGATATTGAAGAAGATGAAGTCAACGAGTTGATGGCATTGACGGGTGAAAAAATGAAAAGCCCCGCTGTCGCCAAAGCGGTTGAAATGTACATCAAACGCGCCCGTGCCAAAGAGTTCGGGATGTTGATCCGTGAAGGCCATTTCGATTATCCGTCCACCAACGACGAGATCGAAGCGGCAACGGACTACGACTGAAACTGAAATTGCGGAAACGTTAATGGTATTGGTCGATAGTTCCGTTTGGATCGAAGCGATGCGCAAAACAGGTGACATCGGGACGAAGGTCGCGTTGGAGCAGCTCCTTGATGCTTACGAAGCCGCCTTCTGTTCTCCGGTAAAATTAGAAGTTCTGGTCGGTGCCCGAAAGCAGTTCCGCAAGAAGACGGCGGCCTACTTTTCCATCGTTCCGTATCTGGAAGTCACTGAGGACGATTGGCAGGCGGCGATTCAATACGGGCATGAGCTTCGTGATTACGGGGTGACGGCTCCAAACAACGATCTGTTGATTGCGACGGTGGCGTTGCGGGCGCAAATCCGGGTGTTCGCCCGCGACAAACATTTCGATTTGATGGCCGAGCATCTGCCCCTTCAGTTGTACAAGCCGGGTTATGGCGGCTCTTATTCTCCGGGTTGATTTGAACTAAGCAACAATGTCCCAAACCACCCTCGCGGTGGAACAGTTGGATGAAGCACACGTCGTGGGTCCGGAAGGCGCCGTCGGGTCCGTCGGCGGTATCGAGCCGCAGTTTGGGTTTGCGTTCGTGCCCGTCGGGTCCGTGACAAGCCATGCACGTCCCGGACAGAATCAGGCGAACCTCGCGGTTGAAATCGACCGGGGCGGCGAAGGCGCTTGCAACGAACAAGTATAGGAAAAAGGAGAGGAGTCGGCTCACCTTCAAATGCTGACCGGAAATCGAGTGGAGTTCAATGCTGTGGAAAGCGGGATGGGTTCGAGGAGCAAACAACCCGCGCTTTCCTCGTTGCCACCGTTGGAAACAATCTGATAGGCCCGTTGGAACCACTGGAGAAACTCATGAGCGAATACGACGACACCAATCCCTACGCCCAGCCCGCCTCGGGCGAACCAAGCTATACGCCCGGTCACGGTGGCGTTCCACAATCCAATCCCCTGCAAATCCCCGCCATCATTTTAATCGTCCTGTCAGCCTTGATGCTGCTCAGCGCCCCAGTGAACGCGGTTATGCGGATGATTCAAATGGACATGATAGATCCCGCTCAAGGAAGCGGGTATTTGATCGGAACGGTCCTTGGCGCCATTTTCCTTGTCGTGTACAACCTGATAATCATCATGGGAGCGATCAACATGCTGAAGCTCAAGAAACAGGGGGCCGCAAAAATGGGGGCGATCCTTGCTGTTATCCCGCTGTGTTCCCCCTGCATCGTTCTCGGGATTCCCTTCGGTATCTGGGCACTGGTCACGATGAACCGTCCCGATGTTAAAGCCATGTTTGCCGAGTAAGTTTGAATCCCGAAGACATCGAATTCCCCCTTCAGCTCACCCTGAAAATTATCGCCGTCGACGGACCCGATATCGAGGCGCGGCTGATCGCGTTTCTGGCCAAGGAGGGGATCGACAACCCGGTGGCAGAAGGCAACCACTCGGCGAAAGGAAAATACATCACCTATAATGTCGAGGCCACCTGCAACACCCTCGAACACATGCGCGACATCTACACCCGCGTGGCCGATATCGAAGGCGTGAAGATGGTTCTTTAAGGAGCCAGTAGCCAGTCGCTAGTAGTCAGGAAGGACCAGAAGCCGCTCAAAAATCGGAGGATTTCCCTTTGACATGCCCCGCTTGGACTCGTACCTCCCTGAAACAAATTTAGATTTAGAACGAGATTTTATCATGAGCATGCACCGCAGTTTCAAGGCCGCCAACAAGATCATCAAGCGTCGCAACGTGTTGAAGCGTTACGAACGCGTCAACCTCCTCAAGGCCCGTGGCCAGTGGAAAGACGGCGACAAGGCCTACGGCCTGCCGAAAACCAAGCCGGGCGACTGATCGCTTGAGCGACCAACAGCCGCAAGGCGAAACAAAAGACGAGGCCATCCGCCTCAACCGCTATCTTGCCGCCTGTGGCGTGGCTTCGCGGCGGGGCGCGGACCAACTCATCGCCGACGGGGCCGTCCAAGTGAATGGACGGCCCGTTTTGTTGGGCATGAAGATCGTACCCGGCACCGACGAGGTGCTGGTCAACGGCGAACCGGTCGAACCCGAACCGACTATCTATCTCGCCCTCAACAAACCGCGCGATATCGTCTGCACCTCCGACGACCCGCAAGGCCGCCGCACCTTCCACGAACTCCTACCCGACGACCTACCCGCCCGCGTCTACTGCGTCGGCCGGCTCGATCGCGACAGCGAAGGACTCCTGCTGGCCACCAACGACGGCGATCTTACCCATAAGTTGCTCCACCCCAAGCACCACGTCAGCAAAGTCTACGAAGTCTGGCCGAGCCGCGATCCCTCCCCCGAGGAACTTGAAGACATGCTGGACGGGGTCGCGTCCGGCGGCGACCGCCTGCGCGCCCTCAGTTTCACCCGCGAACCCGACGGCGTTTGGATCGTCGAACTCGGCGAAGGCAAGAACCGCCACATCCGGCGCATGTTCGACGCCTGCAACATGCGCGTTCACCGCCTGCGCCGGATCGCCATCGGCCCCCTGCGGCTCGGCGACCTGCGCCGCGGCGACTGGCGAGAACTGCACCCCGAAGAAGTCGAAGGATTGCGCGCCAGCGCCTCGGAACAGTCCGAAGAATCTCCGGCGACCGAGTCTCCGGCGACTGAGGCTCCAGCAACTGTGGCTCCAGCGACTGTAGCTCCAGAGACTGTGGCTCCAGAGACAGAACCGCCGATGACCGAGGTTCCTGCGACTGAACCAGCACCGGCGAGCGAGCCTCCAACGGCTGAGCCTTCCTCGGCCGAAGTTCCCCCGACTTCCGAATCTCCGCCGACCGATTTGTCGGACGACTAAGCCGCGCAACGCGTCCGATCGCCCTTGTACCTCGTTTGAAAAGGTGGAACGAACCGGTTTCATGAAAGAAGTCACCGGCATCATCGACCACCGCATCTTGCTCAATTTCAGAGTGGATCCGGAGGTGATGCAACGCAATCTGCCGCCCGAGTTCACCCCGAAACTGGTGAAGGGTTACGCCATCGGCGGCATCTGCCAGGTCAGCCTTTCCGCTATGCGCCCCAAAGGCATGCCCGCCTTCGTGGGTGGCAAAAGCCACAATGCGGCCCACCGGATCGCCGTCCAATCGTCACAGGGGGAAGGCGTCTTCGTGACCCGACGCGACACCGACTCGCGGCTCAACGCTATGGCCGGCGGCAGAATGTTTCCCGGCGTCTACGCCAAAGCGGACTTCGATGTCGCGGTCTCTGGCGAGCACTACAGCGTAAACATTTCCAACGCCGAACAAAAGCTGATGGCGATTTCAGGAGAAGTCAGCGAAACCATTCGGGAAGATTCCGTGTTCGATTCGACCGAAGAGGTCTCTACGTTTTTTCAAGGCGGAAATATTGGCTGGTCCGCACGACCGACCGGTTCGGAGTACGACGCGATCGAGCTGGTCACGCAAAACTGGCGCATGGATCCGATGACCGTTGAGGGACCCTTCTCCGCGTTCTTTTCCGACCCCGAAAATTTCCCGCCAGGTTCGGTGAGCTTTGATTCCGCCATGATCATGCGCGGCATCCGTCACAGTTGGGTCTACCGTGACCAACTCTGCGACGTTTGCGGCTGAGTGAGGGACCGCTCGCGGGCTTGTCCCCGTGGAGCGAAGATCCCATGCCAACCGACGCACGGACGCCACCACGCGGGCTTGACCCCGTGGAGCGATGATCCTGACTAGATCTGTAGCCGCCGTACAGACGCCACCATGTGGGCTTGTCCCCATGGAGCGGTGATCCCCTCCATTTCCACCGCCATCTAAACGTGTGCCGCGTTCGGACAATGCCGTTACAAACGGCCAGGCCCGCAAAATGCCGACGCGCCTGACAGGAGATCATCGCTCCACCGGGGTAAACCCGGGTGGTGGCGTCTGAGGGTCGTCGTGGTCATACCGCGCAAACGCAGGCACCCCGAACTGCACGGATGCGCCGGCGGGGTTTTCGCCAGACAGATCAAGCCAAGGCGTCTTTCAGCCAGTCGATTTCCGCGCCGATATCGTCCGCGCCAAAAATGCCGCTGCCGATATCGAAGATGTTGGCGCCGGCGTCGCGGGCGATCTTGCAGGTGTGGCGTTTGAGTCCGCCGTCGATGGCGATGTCGAGTTCGGGATAGCGTTTGCGCAAATCCCGAACGCCCGGCATCACATCCTCGATGAACTTCTGGCCGCCAAAGCCGGGAAACACGGTCATGAACAGGACTTCATCGACCCATTCCATATAGGGCAAAATGGCGTGGAACTTGGTGTCGGGGTTAAGCACAATGCCGCTGCGGCAGCCCTTCTCGCGAATCCCTTTGAGCGTCGATTCCATCTGCGCCTTGGACTCAACATGTACCAGCAAGGTGTCGCTGCCGGGGTTGATGAACGCGTCCAGATACTTTTCCGGATTCGTCAGCATCAGATGAGTGTTCAGCGGCAAGTCAGTGACGCGTTCGGCCATGGCGACCACGCTCGGCGAGAAGCTGATGTTGGGCACAAAGTGGCCGTCCATCACATCGATATGAATACCGTCCGCCCCGCCGGCATCGGCGGCGCGGATGGCTTGTTCGAGGTTGCCCACGTCCGCCCCGAGAATGGAGGGCAGAATTTGCAGTCGCGGTTCGCTCATGGCTGGATCCGGTTCGAGTCAGATTAAGATTTGTGCTTCGAACCGACGCGGAGGCGTAGGGCGTTCAGCTTGATGAAGCCTTCGGCATCGGCCTGGTTGTACGCGCCGCCGTCATCTTCGAACGAGGCCACTTCGGTGTCGTACAACGACACCGGCGCCTTGCGGCCAACCGTGATGCAGTTGCCCTTATAGAGACGCAGACGCGCGGTGCCGGTGACCGGCTTGACGGCTTCGTCGATGGCGGCCTGCATCATTAGGCGTTCCGGAGCGAACCAGAAGCCGTTGTACACGAGTCGCGCGTAGTCCGGCATCAGTTTGGCGCGGGTGAGGATCACTTCGCGGTCTAGGGTGAGCTGTTCGACGGCTTCACGCGCTTGATAAAGAATGGTGCCACCGGGCGTTTCGTAGACGCCGCGCGACTTCATACCGACAAAGCGGTTTTCGACAATGTCGATCCGGCCGATGCCGTGCTTGCCGCCCAGTTTGTTGAGCGTGAGCATCACGTCGAGCGGCGACATTTCTTTGCCGTTCACCCCGACGGCATTGCCTTCGTGGAAGTCGACGGTGATTTCCTCGACGTCGTCTGGAGCGTCTTCTGGGTTCACGGAGAGCATGAACATATCTTGCGACGGAGCGTTCCATGGATCTTCGAGCACGCCACCTTCGAACGAGATATGTAGTAGGTTGCGATCTATGCTGTACGGTTTGTCGGCGGTCACCGGGACTGGAATGCCGTGTTTGGCGGCGTAGTCCATCAGGTCTTGACGGCCTTTAAATTCCCATTCACGCCATGGGGCGATCACTTTGACATTGGGCATCAGCGCGTAGGCGGTGAGTTCGAAACGGACTTGGTCGTTGCCCTTGCCGGTTGCGCCGTGAGCGATGCAGGTGGCATCGTTTTCGCGGCAGATATCGATCATGCGTTTGGCAATGAGCGGACGCGCGATCGAGGTTCCGAGCATGTAGTCGAACTCGTATTTCGCGCCGGCACGGGCCATCGGGAAGACGTAGTCCTTGGCGAACTCGGCGCGCAGATCGTCAATGTAAATTTTGGTCGCGCCGGTGGACAGCGCTTTTTCTTCGAGCCCGTCGAGTTCTTCTTCCTGTCCGAGGTCGGCGCAGAACGCGATGATCTCGGCGTCGTAATGCTCGATGAGCCATTTCATGATGATGGAGGTGTCGAGCCCCCCGGAGTATGCGAGTACAATTTTCATGATGTGTTTTTTCTTCGTGAACTAAATTTTTTCGAGCGTTTTAGACCATTCGTCACAGGCCCGCTCAAGAATGCCGAGCGCCTGCTTTACCTCTTCGGCGGTGACCGTCAATGGCGGGAGCAAACGGATGACGTTGCCGGCGGTGGCGATGCAGAGCAGCTTGTTTTCGGTGCAAATGTCCTGCAGTGGCTTAGCTGGCCGGTCGAGCACCATGCCGATCATCAGGCCGAGCCCGCGAACTTCACCAATGAAGGGATGCTTTTCCCGCAGCTCGTTGAGTCCGGCGAACAACTGGTCGCTGCGTTCGTTGGCATTGCCAAGAATGTTGTCCCGTTCGATGGTTTCGATAATGGTCGAGATGACGGCGGTCCCGATCGGGTTGCCGCCAAAGGTCGTGGCGTGAGAACCGGGCTGGAGCACATCATTGGTTTTGGGGCCGGTGAGGATGGCACCGATCGGGAAACCGCCGCCCAGACCTTTGGCGAGCGAGATCGCGTCCGGCACGACGCCGCTGTGCTCATAGCCGAACCACTGGCCGGTCCGGCCGAGTCCAGTTTGCACTTCGTCGAACATCAGCAGAATATCGCGTTCGTGGCAAAAATCGCGCAGCTCCCGGAGGAAGGCCGGGTCGACCGGCAGCACGCCGCCTTCACCTTGAACCGGTTCGATCAGGATCGCCGCCGTCTTCTTGGTCACCGCCCGCTTGACCGAATGCATGTCATGCAGATCGGCGTAGGCGAAGCCGGACGGCAAGGGATGGAAGCCCTTTTGCACCTTTTCCTGGCCGGTGGCGGTCAGTGTGGCCAGCGAACGACCGTGGAACGATTTCCAGAAAGTCACGACCTCGTGTTTGCCTTTGTCCGAACCCCACTTGCGCGCAAGTTTGATCAAGCTCTCGTTCGCGGTGGCGCCGCAGTTGCAGAAGAACACTTTGCCGCCGAGGCCGATCCGCGAGAGATCTTCGGCGGCCTGGGGTTGCGGTTCGTTGGCGTAGAGATTGGACACGTGCATCAATGTCCCTGCCTGCCGGCAAATGGTATCGACAATTGCCGGATGGCAATGGCCGAGATTGCAGACCGCGATTCCCGAGGTAAAATCGAGAAAGCGGCGCCCCTCCGCGTCCCGGACATAGGAGCCGCGTCCGCTAACCAACGCCAGTGAAGGTGCGTAGGTGGGAACGAGGAACCGCTGTTGCTGTTCCAGGATTTGTGCGGTTGTTTTCATGGGTCTGTTTATTGGGGATGGAGCGCTTGCGAGCGTTGTGTTCGGTAATTAAGTTTTAGCGACAGCGCCGCTGACAATCTGCGTGCCTACACCAGCATCGGTGAACAATTCGAGGAGCAGCGAATGCGGCATTTTGGAGTCGATGAAGTGAACCTTCCGGATGCCCGAAGCAACCGCAGATGCCGCCCCAGCAACCTTCGGCAACATGCCACCAGCGATCGTGCCGTCGTCGATCAATCCCTGAACCTCATTCAAGGTGATCGTCGAGATCAGGCTCGACTTGTCGTTCAGATCACGAAGCACGCCGGGCACGTCGGACACGAAGACCAACTTGCGGGCCTGCAACTCGCGCGCGACCGCGGTGGCGGCGGCGTCGGCGTTGATATTGAAGGACTGACCCTCGTCATCGATGGCCAGCGGCGTGATCAGTGGAACAATCTCCTGATCGAGTAACTCTTTGATCGGCGCGCAGTCGACCGAGGTCACATCGCCGACAAAGCCCCAGTCCTTGCCCTCGACGACATGTTGTTCGGCCCGCATGACCGATTGCCCCCGAACGCCTTGGGCGCGGTAGCCAAGACCTTCCAGCATCTCAACCAGGCCCGGGTTGACCTCGGTGTTGAGCACCCGGTCGACAATGGAAATGGTATCGGTATCGGTCACCCGGAGACCGTCGACGAAGTTCGGCGCGATGCCCGCAGTCTCCATGGCGGCGCTGATGGCTTTGCCGCCACCGTGAACGACCACCGGGCGCATGCCGACACACTCCATGAACGCGATATCGGTGAGAATCCGCAGGCAGCCTTCGTTGTCGTCGAGAATACTGCCGCCAAACTTCACCACCACGGTTTGACCGCGGAAGTCGTGCAGGTACGGCAGCGCCTCGATGAGGACGGCGGCTTTTTCGATGGCGTTCTGGATCATAACAAGCGGGGTTCCAAACAGGGATTAGTGCATGTTGAACCGGACATACGCCTCGGTGCAATCAGTGGTGTAAAGGATGGCCGAACCCGAGCCGAGTCCGAGCTGGACCGAAATGGTGAATTCGTCTGCCGCGGTAATCGCGGCGGTGTCCGCGCCGGTGTCGAGGCCGCCGGTGACTTTCCGGGTGTCGTTAAAATCGATGATGATCTTCTCCTCCTCGATCGGCGCCCCGGCGTAACCGATCGCATCCATCACCCGTCCCCAACTTGGATAGGTTCCAGCCCACGCGGTTTTGACCAGCAGGGAGTTGGCGATGGCGCGGGCGATAGTGTCCGCGTCCGCATCCGAATGGGCTCCCGAAATCTTCAAGGTAACCACTTTGCTGATGCCCTCGCCGTCATGAACAATCTGCAGGGCGAGATCGAGGAGCAGCTTGTCGAGCGCCTGCTGGAACAGGACGGGATCGAGGCGAACCCCGGACGCGCCGTTCGCAAGCAGCAGCACCGTGTCATTGGTGCTCATATCGCCATCGACAGTAATCCGATTGAAGCTTTGATCGGTGGCGGCGGACAGCGCGGCCTGGGCATTGTCGACCTGCAAATCGGTGAGCACAAAGCAGAGCATCGTCGCCATATTCGGCTGGATCATCCCGGCACCTTTCGCGACCGCGACCATCGAGGCGCCGCCTTCAAATTCAAGCCGGGCGACTTTGCGTTTGCTGTCGCTGGTCAGGATGCCGTCGGCGGCGTCGATGCCGTCGGGGCCGAGTTCGGCGACGAGCGCTTGAATCCCCGAACCAATGACATCCATGGGCAGCTGTTTGCCGATGGAGCCGGTGGAGCAGACAAAGGTGTCCTCGATCGGCAGTTCGAGCGCGTCGGCGGTGAGCCGGGCCATAATCCGGGCATCCTCCAGCCCTTGCGGACCGGTGCAGGCGTTGGCATTACCGCTGTTGACGATGATGGCTTGTCCCTTCCCATTGGCCAGGTGGTCGCGGTCGATCTTCACCGGCGCAGCGCAGACTTGGTTGGTCGTGAACACGCCGGCGGCTTGGGCGGGCACCTCCGAGACGAACAGGGCCATGTCTTTGACGCCGTCTTTCTTGACGCCGGCGTGCAGGCCGGCGGCTCTAAATTTTTGCGGGAGAGGGAAGTTCATGAATGAAAGAATGGTCGCGCACGTGCTTTAAAAGCTGGGTGATTGAAAAAAAAGAAAGCCCCGAACGGAGAACCGGCCGGGGCGTACACAAAGGGAGATCTGGAAAACGGATTAACGTTTCGAGAACTGGAACCGCTTGCGGGCACCCGGCTGACCGGGTTTCTTTCGTTCTTTCATGCGCGGGTCACGGGTGAGGCAACCGCTTTGCTTCAGCGCGTCTTTGTATTCTTCGTTCGCGTCGACAAGTGCACGCGAGATACCGTGGCGCAACGCACCGGCTTGGCCGACTTTGCCGCCACCGTCGAGCTTGGCGAAAATATCGTATTTGCCGATGGCTTCGGTGATTTTCAGCGGCTGTTCGATGAACGCACGAAGCGCTACGGTGGGGAAATAAAGGGAGTAGTCTTGTCCGTTGACAAACACTTTGCCGACGCCTTCGGAGAGACGGACGCGGGCGACAGAGGTCTTTCTCCGTCCGGTAGCAGTATATTCAATCTTAGCCATGGTATTATAGAGGGGGTAAATGGAGGAGAACGGTTATCCGTGTTTGGCGGCGTGGAGTTCGGACGCCTTGGCAATCCAGTCGTCGCGTTCAATGCGGCCGGGGAAATCGAGAAGATCGTCGAACTCGGCCACAACGGCAGGGCTCCAATTGGCGATCTGTTGGAAGGTGTAGACACCGAAGGCGTTCAGTTTGCCTTCGAGCACCGGACCGACGCCGCTGATCTCGGTGAGATCGTCGACTTGGTCGGGAGCGGATTCGTAGATGATACCGAGTTTCGCGTCTTCGGTGGCACCAGCGGGAACACCGGAAAAGGCCGGAACAGCACTCGCTCCGGCGGCGACGGCTCCTGCAGCGGCGGCGGCTTTGGCCGCGTCCGCAGATTTTTCGGTGGCAGCAGATGTCTCGGCAGCGGCGGCTTTTTCGGCGGCAGCGGCTTTCTCGGCAGCGGCGGCTTTCTCGGCAGCGGCGGCAGCTTTATCAGCAGCAGCGGCATTATCAGCAGCGGCAGCGGCTTTTTTGTCAGCAGCGGCAGCGGTTTTTTTGTCAGCAGCAGCTTGTTTAGCGGCAGCGGCGTTCTCGGCGCCATCATTGGCCGACTGCGACTTCTTATTGGCGCCGGTTCCTTTGGAAGCGGTCTTGGCCTGCCGTTCCGGCACAATGTGCTTGGATTTATCGGCGAAGGCTTTGGGTTGCTGCGCTTCGTGGTTGTGCTCGGCACCGGGGAAGACTTTGAGGCGGGTCAGCATGCGGGCTGCGAGTTTGGTCTTCGGCAGCATGCCTTTAACCGCTTGCATGACAATGCGTTCCGGATTTTTCTCGCGGATGAGCTTGGCTTTGTATTCGCGCAAGCCGCTGTTCCAGCCGGTATAGTGTTTGTAAATCTTCTGCTCTTCTTTGCGTCCGGAGAGACGCACTTTCTTCGCGTTGATCACGACGACGAAATCACCGGTGTCCACGTGAGGAGTAAAGGTGGGCTTGTGCTTCCCGCGCAATACGGTGGCAATTTCCACGGCCAAACGGCCAGCAGGTACATCGGTTGCATCCACGATATACCATTCGCGTTGCACAGTTTCTTGTTTAGCTACGTAGCTTTTCATGCGTAAAATCCAGTAATTTGCCCTTAAAAGAGTCGTGCTACCTAGGTGCGGATATCGGGGCTGTCAATCCCGCAAACCACGTTTTTTACTTGATCTAAACGCACTCTAGCGACCGCTCCGCCCGAACATGCGTAAGACGTAGCTGAAGATGATCAAGATCGTGGAGGAGATGATGAACAACATGCCCGCCTGCATCAGCCGACCATAGGGTTGCTGGGTGCTTTTCCCCCACAAAACGAGGATGATCCCGATGGCACCACAGCAGTAAGAAACAATACGGAGAAGATTTGGGAGGGAGGGCATACCATCGGGTGACAGATTACCGTTATGACACGCAAGCCAAACTTCCGTTTATGCTTTAAGAATGACAAAGAAGGACGTAAAGTCGGGAGCTATGGAGAGTATAAGGTTTCGTTGCCCATCTTGTTCTAAGAAGTTAAGTATCAAGGCTTCACGTATCGGGAGCACGGTCAAGTGCCCTGGATGTGAATCCCCCATCAAGGTGCCGCCGGAAGGATTGCCCGACGAAAAAACCGTCGACGAATTGCGTTATAAGTTGGCTGCGGCCGAAAAGGAACTCGGCAAACTCATGGCCACCGAATTGGCCTTGAAGAAAGCCGAGGGCAAGCTCAACGCCGTCACCGAACTTGAGGACAAGTTGGAAATCACCAGCCTGAAAAACAAGGAACTCGCCCAACAACTCGCCGAGGCGACGAGGAACAGCGCCAAGGACATTGCCGCCAAGGACGAAAAGGAAAAGGCTAGGCAAAACGCGCTCATCCAACAGGTCGCGACCCTCACCAAAGAACGCGACCTCCTCCAGACCCAAGTCGCCGAGACGAACGACAAGCAAACGGCCGAACAAGCGAAACAAGCCGCCGAACAAAAAACGCTCAGCGAGCAGGTCGAGTCCCTCACCAAAGAACGCGATCGGCTAAAGACGCAGATCGACGAGGCAGGCGAGAAGCAGGCGGCCGGCGAAACAGAACTGGCGGCAAAAGCAGCGGCAAAACAAGCGTCCCTCGCGAAGCAAGTCGACAGCATCACCCAAGAACGCGACCAGCTCAAACAGCAACTCGTGGCCGGTAAAAAAGAAGCCTCGAGATCCGCTGTTTCCGAGTCCGCCGAACTCAAGGTCGTGCGCGGGCAAGTCGACGAGATCAATGCCCGCCACGCGGAGGAGCGGAAGTCGTTCGAGGAACAATTGCAGATCTCCGCCAACAAACTTAAAAAGGTCGAAAAGAAATTGCAGGAAGTCGAACGCCTGCCGGCCAAATTGGAAGAGCGCGAGAAGGAACTGGAAGCGCTGCGCGACACCCTGGGCAAAACCGAGTCCGAACGCGACGCCGAACGAAGCAAACTCAGCGCCACCGTTCCCGCCACCGACTACGCCGAACTCAAAGCCGAACTCGCACAGTCCAAAGCCGAACTGGAAACCTCGCGCCAACAATCCAAAGGACGCGTCGATCCCGAACGCCTCACCAAAGCGGAGTCCGAGTTCGAAGACCTGCACAAAAAGCTCGTCGCCGAACAAACGAGAGCCACCAAGTTCGAAAGCGAACTCGAAAGCCAACGCCAACTCCTTGATGAAGAGCGCGCCGACGCCGAACGCGCTCGCGGCGAGTTGGAGAAACAGGTGAGTTCGCTCGACAAGGAACACCTGACGACGTTCTCCGAACTCGAAACCGGCAAGCAATTGCTGGCGACCCTCAAGATCGAACACGAGAATCTCAAAGCCGAACAATCCAAAACGCTGGCCGCCGCCAAGGGAGCCCAGACCCGGCTTGATCAAGCCGTTCGGGAACGCGAGAATGTGGAATCGGCGCACGTCGATCTGAAAGAAAAACTCGCCGAAGCACAAACGCGCATCGAGGCCTTGAAGGCCGAGTTCAAACACACGACGGACGCGAAAGACGGACAGACCCAGCAACTCAGCCGCCTAAAAGCGGAACAGGAAGCCCTCGAGAAGCGACTCGCGGACCAAGCACGCGAGCTCGAATCCCTGCGCGGACTCCCCGACCGCTTGTCCCAACTCAAAGCAAGCGCCGAGGCCGCGGACACCCGCTATGCACAACTACGCTCCACTGTCGCCGAATATGAAAGTGGCACCGCCCGGGTCGACGAGGAACGTTCCCGCCTGACCGGCAAGCTCGACAAACTGGAGCAACGACTCGCTAGCGCGCTCGAGGAAAAATCCAACTTGAAGACAGTCAACGAGGAACTGGCGAGCAAGCTGCGACACATGAAGGGGCAGTTCGACGAGTATAAAAGCACCTACAACGAGAACAACAAGGTGTCCGAAAATAAAGCCGAACGCGAACGCATAAAGGAACTGGCCGAAGAAGCGCGGGAGAAAATCCAGAATGTCAACAAGCGCTTGGAATCGGTGCTGCGCGAGAAGAACCAAATGGAAAACCGCTTGGCCGACCAGTTGGAACGGGTTCAAACCATCGAACAGGATCGCGACAAATACCGCCACGAAGTGAAACTACTGACCGAGCGCATGACCCAGAAAGCTGGCGAACTGCAGGAGTTGGTCGAACGCTTCAGCAAACGCGGTTCTCCGCGCGAGCTGCTCGCCGCCCGCAAACAGATCGCAGTGTTGGAAGTGCAGATCCAAGAACTGAGTTCGCAGAAACGCTAAGTGTCGGAAGGCCCGATTCTGGAGGGACGCCGGCCTCGGCGTCCGCGGGCTTAGTTCGATTCGACTCGGAGAAACGGCTCGGGAGGCCCCTCGCCCTCCAACGCCCCGAAGGCTGAACCGAACTCAGTCGCTCAAACATCAGCCCGGGAACCACTGGGGCGCGTTGCCTTCTTTCCATTTGATGTTACAGCCGATACTCGCCTTCTGCTCCGCCGGCAACTCTGAACCCGCGACCAGCGCGTCGAGGGCCGCACGCATCTCGTTGCCGTCGGGGATCTCTTCCGAACGCGGCTTGCTGTCGTCGAGACGACCGCGGTAGACGAGCTGCTTGTTCGCGTCGAACACGAAGAAATCGGGGGTGCAGGACGCGGTGTAGGCGAGCGCGACGCTTTGGTCCCCGTCGTAGCAATAGGGAAAATTGAAGCCGAGCAACTCGGCTTGTTCTTTAAGCGACTCGGGCGCGTCGGCCGGATAGGCTTCGGCCGGATTGCTGCTGATCCCGACCAAGCCGATGGTTTCGGCGTAGTCGCGGCCGATGTTGGCGAGTTCAACTTCAAGATGCTTCACGAACGGGCAGTGGCGGCAAATGAACATCACGAGGATGCCTTTTTTGCCTTCGAGAACCGAGTCGACGGTGACGGGCGAACCGCTGACGACATCGGTGAGGTTAAAATCTGGGGCGACGGTGCCGAGCGGCAACATGGTTGAATTGACTGCGACCATAAGAGGTTTCCTTGGTGGGATGAGAATGAAATTGTGTGCGACCTGCATAGGCGAATTTTCCAGAACGGCGCAAGGTCTGTTTCCCGCTTGAATAAGCCGGACAAAGTAGGCGACAAATAAGAGAACCCATTCAGAGAACCCATGAACAAGCCCTCCCCCTTTTACCTCGCCCTCCTGACCGTGCTGGCCTTCGGCGTCATCTTGCCCGCGCAGGCACAAAAGCAGATCGCCAAGAAATCCACCGGGCCGCAAAACACCACCGTGGAAGTCCGCCAATATGTGCAAGGCGAAAAGGTGTTCAACCTGCACGACCTGTTCCGCTTCAAGGGCGGTGAACGCGTCATCCACAGCGCCACCTTGGTTTTCGACCGCGTCTACGGCGACTCCTCTGCCGATCTGGTTCTCAACGGTGTGACCGTCGCCAAACTTGCGCGCATTGCCCGCACCAACCGCGAAGGCACCGCCGCTCTCGCCCTGCCCTTTAAAGTGGTCGGCGGTCCCGACCTGAACGCGCAGCTCCGTCTGAAAGGCGACCTTGCCCTCCGCCAGATCACCCTCGTGCAGTCCGGTCTCGCCGCCTCGGCGCTTCCCGGCGACTATCGCGAACCGCTGCCCGGTTACAGTTCGACCCCGGGCACGACTGTTGTGCCAGATTCGACCACGTCCGCTCCGATTTACCCCGGAACGACCGTTCCGGGTTCGCCGAAACCGCCGGTCACGGTCATCCGTAACATCACCAACTGCACCGACCGCCTGTTCTCCACCAAGGCCACCCGCTGGGCCACCCGTTCGGCCACCTCGTTCCTCGAGTCGCCGCAGAAAGACGGCACGAGGGGCAAAGGCGCGGTCGATGGCTGGGACTTCCCCGAACTCAGCGGCACCGTCGACGGACGCGACGCGGTCCTCCAACCCGGCTATAAAAACGCCCTCTCTTTGTTTCCCGACCTGATCATGAACCAAGACTTCGACCGCTTGAAAGATCTGCGTCTCGAGATCGTCGGTGAAGGCGACGCCATGATCGCCATCGCCTTGGCCCCGTTCAAAGACGGCCCCGCCCGCGCCATCCGCCTGTCCCGCCGCGGCGCGGTGCTCGACGTTCGCGGACTCAACCTCGCCAAAAATGATCTTAAACACATGGAACTCACCTTGCGTAGCAACACCGGCCTCCGGGTCGACGGCATCCGTGCCATCGCCACCTTGGAAAAGTGCACCGTGACGCAAACGCGAGTAGTGAAACAGCCGAAGAACATCTATCTTCGTGGCGGCAATACGAAGAAGAAGTAAGTCCCGCCCCCACCCGCCCCCACCCCGCTGAGATTTTTACACATGCCCCCAGCAAATTCAAACAGGCGACCTATCCGGTCGCTTGTTTTTTTTTGACGTTGCCCTCCCGCTCCATTTATACAGGCGTAGATTCGACATCATCCATCATGCTTATGCTGACACAGAGGAATCAAAAGCAGGTTACGGGCATCGTTAGCTCATAAAGATGCGGTGATCGGGCTGCTGCAACGCTACCAAGACAAACAAGAAGACGTTGACCAACCTTCCTTGCTAGACCTCAGAACGGAATAACTAGGCTTTCGATGCGTTCTAATCTCCAGAAAGAGGAAGTAGCGCTTAGCGACCCGCGGGAACCCTATAGGTGCCAGCAAGACGATCCCGAATGGCTTCGGCCGACCCGCTCATCAACGAACGCGTGC
>Ga0209828_1001145_pt1 | contig 24492 bp, 20 predicted proteins | sample MaitaG_FD_187429 | JGI IMG/M metagenome (GOLD analysis project Ga0209828, IMG submission 187429) | Marine algal microbial communities from Maine, USA - Maine_Asex2 metaG (SPAdes) (version 2) | ecosystem: Host-associated > Algae > Red algae > Unclassified | place: Maine, USA | collected 2015-01-05
CCCAACAACATTTTGCTGATATTAAAGAAATATTAACCGGCCTAAATGTTAGGGTTGAATTACTTACAGGCAGCGTAAAAGCAAAAGATAGAAGAACTTTGTTTGCCGATTTATTAGAAGGCACCATTGACCTACTAATTGGAACGCATGCCTTAATAGAAGATACCGTACAATATTACAATTTAGGCTTGGTTATAATTGATGAGCAACACCGATTTGGCGTAGCGCAAAGAGCCAAGTTGTGGAAGAAAAACAAAAAGCCTCCGCACATATTGGTAATGACGGCCACACCAATACCACGAACACTCGCAATGACATTGTATGGCGATTTAGAAGTCTCAGTTATTGATGAGTTGCCGCCGGGTAGAAAAGCAATTAAAACGCTGCATCAAACTGATGCACAACGATTGAAAATATTTGGATTTATGGCTTCTGAGATTGCCAAAGGCCGTCAAGTATATGTTGTATATCCATTGATTAAAGAGTCTGAAACTATGGATTATAAAGACTTGGAAGATGGATATGAAAGCATTGTTAGAGCATTTCCACGCCCGAAATACCAAACTGGCATTGTACATGGCCAAATGAAACCAGCAGATAAGGAGTTTGAAATGCAGCGATTTGCCAAAGGTGAAACTCAAATATTGGTTAGCACAACCGTAATTGAGGTTGGTGTAAACGTTCCCAATGCATCTGTAATGATAATTGAAAGCGCAGAAAAATTTGGATTGTCTCAATTGCATCAATTAAGAGGAAGAGTTGGAAGAGGAGCAGATCAATCATACTGCATTTTGGTAACTGGGCATAAAATGACAGAAAATTCTAAAGTGCGCATGAGTACCATGGTTGCCACCAATGATGGATTTAAAATAAGTGAAGTTGATTTGGAATTGCGCGGACCAGGAAATATTTCGGGAACACAACAAAGTGGAGTAGTCAATTTTAAAATGGCCAACTTGGCAACTGATGGTAAAATATTGGCTTTAGCTCGTAACGCAGCAGAAGATGTTTTAGATCAAGACCCATTTTTACAAAAAAAGGAGCATTATTTACTCAAACAAAAATTAATGGAAGATACTCGGAATGGTATTAGTTGGAGCAGGATTTCATGATTTTACTAAAAAATAAACTTTTATTGGCAGGCCAAAGGCTTGCCTGATAAATGCGGCTTAGCTTCTATCTGAAGCGTAGGCGTTCCAAAAAAAAGCGTTAACGCTTTTTTTTCTTCTTTTTGCTCCACAAGCCTTTGTCTTTCCCTTGAAATTTCTTTTTGTTCTTGTACTTACTTTCTTCATCTAAACTAGGGCAACCCGATTTGGTACAGCTAGCACAGCCAGTTGAAGTTAAAATAGCTAAAGAGAATATTACCAATAAAGCGGCTGTTAATACCTTTTTCATATAAGATGTAAATTACTAATTTGGCAAATGTATGGCAATAAACGTGCCTAACAATGTCATTTTGTCATTTATTTTATCGCATCAAACCTATGCCCAACAAGGGTTTAATCAAATTTTTAAGCTAAATATTTCCACATTATTGGGCACACAATGGCAAATATTACCAACTATATATGCCTGATTTACTGAACGTTGAAGATTTGGAGCCAAAAAAAACTATCCTGAACGTTGAGTTATCAACAAATGGCTTGATTCAAAAAATTGGCTCAAGGGCTGAAACCCAATATATTTGGGACTTCCAAGAATTTATTTTAAAAATTTAAAAACTAATTGTAATGAACAAAGGAGATTTAATTGATCAAATATCAAAAGACGCTAAAGTAACAAAGTCACAAGCTGGTGCAGCTTTAGATTCATTTTTAGGTAGCGTGTCTAAAACATTAAAAAAAGGTAACAAAGTAACTTTAGTAAACTTTGGTACTTTTTCAGTAAGTAAAAGAAAAGCTAGAAAAGGTAGAAACCCACAAACTGGTGAGGAAATCAAAATCAAAGCTAAAAAAGTGGTTAAATTCAGTGCAGGTAAAGCATTATCTGAAACCGTTAAGTAATTAACAAAATTAACTAAAAATGAACCTCTGCCATTGGCAGGGGTTTTTTTGTGCAATTTTTACGACCTTTGTACTTCATAAAAATTAATTACCATGGGAAGAGGAGACGTTAGAACTCGAAAAGGAAAAATATTTGCAGGATCATCTGGAAATAGCAGACAAAAGCCTAGTACAGGAAATACAGCAACACCAGCCGAAAAGCCTGAAGCAAAAAAAGCAGAAGAAAAGAAAAAAGAAGATAAATAATTTATCTTCTTTTTTTATCTATTGCTCGGTACATCAATAACAGTGCTTTTAAATTAGGCTCATAAGCTTTAATAAAACCTTGTGCCAAAGCAAACTCGTTGGCCACTTCCAATATTGGCTTTCGCTTAAATTCAATATCACAAGTATTTAAAAACTGAAGGCACTTCAATCCTCCAAACCAATTGTAAAACCTTTTGGTAAAGCCTGCAAGATTAGTTGTGTTGCTTTTTATCTCTTCAATTTTTTGGACAAAGTTTTCCTTCTCTAAAAAAGTAATCAAAATTGGCGCAAGCTGTAAATTTTGCAACTCAACCCCTTGATAAATCTTTGCAGTACCATTGAACAGTTTTTCCAAGCAATAAAACCCAGCTGGCTGAAAGGTTATAAATTGTTGCTCGGTATTATAAGTAACAACCGCTTTGCCGGTTCCATAAGGCGCGCGCACCTCTGCCCTACTGCTAGGTCTTACGGTTGTGCTTAATATTTCCGTATAATTACCCAACGGAATTATCTTCTGCAAAAAGTAAAAGTCTTCACTTACCTTGCGCTTGTTCATGCCACCTTGCGCCTGGTAAATATGGTTTCGCACCGCAAAGCAACTGCCAATGGTATGATATGAATATGGATAACCAACACTTTTTAAAGCGTTTACGTAATACCTCAAATACAGCTCATAATTAAGAATTCCCTCATTATCCAACGGATGCTCAAAGTAAACATTGGCTCCTGGGCTTTTTGGGTTGTTTATAAAATGTTGCTCTATCTCCGTTAAATAGTTTTTGTCTACCTCACAGTCAGCATCCAAGTTTACAATTACTTGCTGACTATTGTTCGAAAACTGAAAGCGATAAACTGCCTCATCCATACCTATTTTACGAGCCAAACCAACCCCTGCATGCTTTTGAGGCAAATCTTTGGCATTTATTGCATAAACTTGAATGTTTTGTGATGAAAAATCGAATAAATCAGCTTCTAACAAGCTTTTTTGATTAATATTAAGAATATCATGCTCCTCATTTTCGCTTGCATTTACTACTATATATACTTCAACATCACAATTTGGCACTGAACATCTGTTCAGACTCTTCAAAGGTTTTAAAATATCGGGTTCGTTATAGCATGGTATAACAATGCAAATTCCCAAATTTTCAGGAACTTCCTTATTGATTTGCGATTCGCAAAAGCCATACTTTTCTAAGTAAGCATTCAAAGCTTAGGGATAAAGCCTTTTAATATTCCAATGGTTATCACTTTGCTCAAAAACAATTCTATCATGCATTCGCTTTTCACGTCCTTGCCAAAACTCAAAGTAATTGGCCTTTACTAAATACCCGCCCCAGTTCTCTGGCAATGGTAGGTTTTCTGCATCTTTAAATTGTTCTTCTAATTGAGCAACACGCTCTTCCAACGTTGCTCTGCTAGCCAATTCACTGCTTTGCAATGAAGCTGTAGAAGCTATTTGACTGCCTTTTGGTCGGCTTTGAAAATATGCCTCTGACTTTTCCTTACTAACTTTTTCCGCTTTGCCTTGCACACGTATTTGTCGTTCCATAACGTCCCAAAAAAACAGTAACGAAACATTCGCATTGGCGGCTATAGCTTTTCCTTTAGCGCTTCCATAATTGGTATAAAAAATTAATCCCTCATCCGTAATTTCTCTAAGGAGCAACGTCCTTATGCTAGGTTTATCGTTGGCAGAAGTTGCTACAAACATGGCGTTCGGTTCATGTAAATTGGCATTCATGGCTTCATTAAACCAAAGTTTAAATTGATCCATGGGATGTTTCAAAACATCATCATCATTTAATTTGCCTTGTAAAAACTCTGAGCGTAAATTTTCCAATTTTGTCATTGTTTCAAAGTTATGGATTATTGGTTTAACAATGATTATCGTAAACGCTATATTTAAACCAATGAAAACCTATTGTGCTTAGAAGAAATAACCATAATGCTAGGCCACGCCAGTTTAGATAGAATATTGGGCTACGATTTAAAACATTTAGATAGTTTTAACAACACCCATTTGGGTATTATTGGGAAGAAGAAAGCAAATGACTAAACCCATTACAATTAGCAAAAAACAGTTAGTCTCAGACCTAAAGAAGCTGCGTGCTATGTTAATTATCCAAACAATCATAACCTTTGGATATTTCCTTACTGTAATGATTGATTTTTCTTTCATAACAAACTTAAAGTCCCACGACAATATTGCTTTAGCACATTTTATACTTAGTACAATAGTAAAAGTGATTTTTATCTGGTATATATGGAAAACCTATCCCGTAAACAGAAAATCTAAGATTGACAACACCTGGATGATTGCAATTTTAGGCGTAATAGGCATGTGGATTTGGATGCCAAATAGAAAGAAAATTGAAAAGATAACTAACGGCAATGTCAATTAATGTTTTTACTATCCCAGTTTATGCTTTTCGCAATGCCAATCCCCTTATAAGTTCCTAGCGATTTCAACTTGTCAGTAATATAAACGCGACCAAGGCAATGAGTTGTATGAGTTGATATCAATCCCCAAAACCAATTGAAATTGATAAATACAGAATAACCATTATTTAACTTATAACCTAAAGCTGGGCCAATACTCAACTGAAAATCCCAATCATTAATTGCACTATATTCTTGATTTGAATTAGTTCTATAATAATAGTCTAAGCCTATACTAGGTTCTAACCACATAAAAAACTTTTTATCGAACAACAAAATCCGTGCGAATAGGGTTTGACTAAATGCATTTATGTTTTCTTGAAAATGAATTTGAAAGCTACGCTCAATCCCTACACCATAACCAAAATATATCTCCGTTTCTGCGTGGTAAAATGAAACATCCAAACCATAATCAATACTATTAAAATTCAACTTTGGCGCTAATACCAAGCCGGCTGTCATAAATGGCAATCTAGATTCTTCCCCTCTGCATTTGGTAAAAGCTGAAAGCGAGATACCTGATTTAAGTGAAATGCTCAAGTTATTTATTTGAGCGTGAGTTTCAAAAGAAAAAGTTAAGCACCAAAGGCAAAACAAGGTTGACAGTATGATCTTGTTTTTCACTTTCGAAAGTTAAGCATTTTGATATTAAAGCATAAGGGCTTGTGCATATACGTTAGCAGTTCATTAAATTCGCCTTTCTATGAAAGTAAGTGTAGACATAAAATCAGCCTCTAGCCAATCATGCTAAAGTAAAGAGCCTCTTCACTCTAAAAATTTTGACCTTATCTTTGGGTAAACGATTTTACTGCATTTTTTTAATCATTTCGCAGTTAAACATTCAAATACTATTCAATGCAAAATTTATTAACTACTTCATTATTGCTTTTCTTTACCACCATGGTGTTTGGTCAGCAATATGAATGGGTAAATGGCAGCGGTGGCTCAGCTTTTGCCATTCCATTTGGATTTACGGCAGAAACGTCTGCTTCTTATGATAATGCTGGCAACATATACTTATATGGTGACTTTAGTGCTTTAAGGTCTTTTAACAATAGACAGTTCAATTTAACTAGCGCAGGGAACAATGATGTTTATGTTTCTAAATTTTCAAACTCTGGTGATTTTAAATGGATAAAAACATTTGGCGGTGCAAGCAAAAATTTTCCTGGATTTATTCATGTGAATAACAACAGCAATCAAATTTTAATTTCAGGAACATTTGAAAATTCTGTAGTAATAGGGAGCGACACTCTATTAGCCATTAATGCTGGGAATAAGATGTTTGTCGCAAGCCTTGACACTAGTGGTCAAGTATTGTGGAGCAAAAATTTTGAGACCGATTTTGGAACCCATGGCTTAAAAATTTCAACAGACTCTTCTAACCATATCTATGTAGCCGGATTTATTGACAGAACTTTTAGCGGTGAGGCTTTCATAACAAAATTATCTCCTACAGGCAATCTAATTTGGAGCTATCGCTTTGGTGGTGCAGGGCGAATTGGCGGCATTGCACGAGATATAGTTGTTGATAATAATGGCGATTTACTTATTGCAGGTTCTTTTATTGGAAGTGCCAATTTTGACTTAAAGGGGCCATCTTCAAAAATTTTAAATGCAGGAAATGGTAGTGATGCGTTTTTACTGAAATTAGATAGCAATGCCAACTTTATTGACGTTTTACATTATGAAAATGCAATGTATGCAGAAATAAATGGAGTTGATATAGATGCCAATAACAATGTTTTGCTTACAGGTGTTTTTGAAAACCAGCTTGACCTAAACCCTTCAACTAGCAATTTTGACTATAGAAACGCTGCTGGTGGAACAGATGTATTTATTGTTAAGTTGCATCCTAATCTAGACTATAACTGGGGTTTTAACTTTGGTGGGCCTGGAGATGATGCTTCAAATGCCATCACAGTTGATGGTAATAATGCAGCTTGGATAACTGGCAGCTTTGAAGATTCTATTAATTATGTCGATACAATTTATCAGAAAACTTTAGTTACTAAAGGTCTCAATGACATATTTTCTTTACGGCTTAACCAATACGGGGGAGTTGCTTGGATTTCAGATTTTGGTAGTGGAACATCAATAGATGCTGGAGAATTTATATTGGCTAAAGATTTGGATTTTGTTATAACCACAGGTTACTTTTCGGGCATGAATGATTTTGACCCTTCAACAATGGTCAACTCTATCGGATTCCCTGGTATTACCTACAAAGACTTTATTCAAGTTATGAATATTGATGACATTAGCTCGCTTAATTCTCCCTCTTCTGTTGATCGGGTATCAGTATTTCCCAATCCAACTGCACATCAAGTTATTTTTGAATTTGAACAGGAAATGGAAAATCTAAAAGTTGAATTGTATGATATTACAGGCAAGTTAATCCACAACTACTACTTTGATACTGTTTTAAGTGGGGAAATGAATATTGAAGGATTACCTGGCATATATATTTTGAAATTTATTTCCAACCACCACTTCTCCTCTATAAAAATTATAAAGCAATAACAGGTAGGTGTTAATATTGACTGGATTCTTATTTTAACACAATGGGAGTTTTGCAGATACTTTGAGAAATTGATAAGAATGCTAAGATGTTCTCATTCCAAGTAAATTTGTAACATGAAAGTAAGTGTAGATATAAAATCAGCCTCAAATCCCAAATGGATTGAAGCTGTAATGAGTGATTTTGATAGCTTTTTACAAGACCATGCCGATTGTGAGCGCAAAGCATCTGCATTTGCTATGATGTTGGTAGCACGTTACCCTAATCGGTTAGAAATGATCCCCGAGCTAATTGAAACTGCTGTTGAAGAGTTGGAGCACTTTCAAGATGTATATAAATTAATGCAAAGCCGTGGCATACAGCTACAGCATAAAATTGAAAAAGACTTTTACGTTATCGACTTGCAAAAAGAAGTTCGTAAACCAAGCATGGAAAAGTTTTTAGATACCCTTTGCATAGGCTCAATTGTAGAGTGTAGAGGAGCTGAAAGGTTCCGATTAGTTAGTGAAGCCTTAGAAGATGTTGAATTGAAAAAGTTTTACAAAATGTTATGGACTACTGAAGCCAAACACGGCAACATTTACGTTGAGTTTGCGCTTAACTATTTCTCAAAAGATGAAGTTTATGAACGTTTAGATGAACTGTTGGATAAAGAAGCTGAAATATTGGCCAACCTGCCCATACAAGCAAGATTGCATTAATTCGTTTCAATATTGTAACCCTCTTAAAATTATTAGAAAAATTAGTTGTTTGTTTAAAGCAAGTTCTAATATCAGCCGCTGCTTTGTAAAGCTTAAAACTTAATGAAATTTCATAATTGTTTTTTAAAAAAGCACGCCTGAGCAGCTCACCTGTAGTCTAATAAAGCCACTACCAATTAGACACATTTCAACGTATTTTTGCATACCTAAATTTTAATCATGACAATCAATGAAGCCATAAAAAAAAGAATCCTTGTTTTGGATGGTGCAATGGGCTCATTAATTCAAGGTTATAAACTGCAAGAAGCCGATTTTAGGGGCGAACAATTTGCCAATCATCATCAAGATTTAAAGGGCAACAACGATATACTCTCAATTACTCGGCCTGATGTTATTAAGGAAATACATTTAGACTATTTAAATGCTGGTGCTGATATTATTGAAACCAATACATTTAGCTCAAACTCAGTTTCGCAAGCCGATTATGATTTAGAGGAAATCTGCTACGAGCTAAATCTAGAAAGCGCAAAAGTGGCTCGTGCTGCTGTTAATGAATATCTAAAAACGAATCCTGGTGAGCATAAATATGTCGCGGGTGCTTTAGGACCTACTACCAGAACTTCAAGTTTAAGTCCGGATGTGAATGACCCATCTTTTAGAGCGATAACATTTGATGATTTAGTAGAAAGCTATTCAGTACAAACACGCGCATTAATTGAAGGTGGCGTTGATGTTATTTTAATTGAAACCATTATAGATACATTAAACGGCAAGTCGGCTATTTATGCTATTGAAACCGTTTTTGAAGAAACGGGTAAACGCTTGCCTGTAATCATCTCAGGTTCTGTAATTGATATGAGTGGCCGAAATTTATCTGGCCAAACAGTTGAAGCTTTTTGGGTTTCAGTAAAACATGCAAAGCCTTTAGCGGTTGGCTTAAACTGCTCATTAGGTGCCTCTGATATGCGCCCTTATGTGCAGCAATTGTCAAAAATTGCTGGTACAAATATTAGCTGTTACCCCAATGCAGGTTTACCAAATGAGTTAGGTGGTTATGATGAAACGCCAGAAGAAATGGCAGAGGTAATAGCCGATTTTTTAGGAAGTGGTTTTGTAAACATTATTGGTGGTTGCTGTGGTACAACACCTGCACACATCAAGTGCTTTAGAGAAGTAGCTGATAAATTGCAACCAAGGGAAATTCCTGCAGAAGAAACACAATCTCAATACAGCGGATTGGAGATGTTTAAAATTACACCCGAAACTAATTTTGTTAATGTTGGTGAAAGAACCAACGTAACAGGCTCAAAGAAATTTTCGAGATTAATATTAGAAGAAAAATTTGAAGAAGCACTTTCTGTTGCGGCTCAACAAGTAGAAAATGGCGCTCAAATTATTGACATCAACATGGATGAAGGCATGTTGGATAGTGAAGCCGCCATGGTTAAATTTTTAAACCTAATCGCTTCTGAACCTGACATATCAAAGGTTCCGATAATGATAGACTCTTCAAAATGGTCGATAATTGAAGCAGGGTTAAAGTGCACTCAAGGAAAATCCATTGTAAATTCTATCTCACTAAAAGAAGGTGAAGAGCAGTTTATTGAGCAAGCCAATAAGGTGAAGAAATATGGTGCTGCAGTAATTGTAATGGCGTTTGATGAGGATGGACAAGCAGATACCACTGAACGTAAGGTGGAAATTTGTAAGCGCTCTTACAAAGTGCTAACTGAAAAGGTGGGTTTTGATCCGCAAGACATAATTTTCGATCCAAACATTTTTGCCGTTGCAACGGGTATTGAAGAGCACAATCCCTACGCCTTAAATTTTATTGAAGCTACTCGCCAAATAAAAGAAGCCATGCCCCTAACCAAAATTAGTGGTGGTGTGAGTAACGTTTCCTTTTCATTTCGGGGGAATAATTTTGTGCGTGAAGCCATGCACTCTGCATTTTTATACCATGCAATAAAAGCCGGTATGGATATGGGCATTGTTAATGCTGGAATGATTGAGGTGTATGAAGAAATTCCTAAGGATTTATTGGAGCGCATTGAAGATGTACTTCTAAATAGAAGAGATGATGCTACTGAACGTTTAGTAGAGTTTGCGGAGAATGTAAAAACAGGTGGCAAGGTTATTAAAAAAGATGATAGTTGGCGAAAAGAGCCCGTAGAAAAGAGGCTGCAGCATGCTTTAGTAAAGGGCATAGTTGAGTTTATAGATGAAGACACAGAAGAAGCAAGACAAAAATTGGGTAGGCCAATTAGCGTAATTGAAGGGCCGTTAATGGACGGAATGAATGTAGTAGGCGATTTATTTGGTTCGGGTAAAATGTTTTTACCGCAGGTGGTGAAAAGTGCTAGAGTAATGAAAAAATCGGTTGCTTACTTAACTCCATTCTTGGAAGAAGAAAAGGAAGCTTCAGCTAGTTTGTCGGCAGGAAAAATATTAATGGCAACTGTAAAAGGTGATGTGCATGATATTGGTAAAAACATTGTTGGTGTTGTGCTACAGTGTAATAACTATGAGGTTATTGATATGGGTGTTATGGTTCCCGCAAACAAAATTTTAGAAAAAGCCAAAGAAGTTGGTGCTTCAATAATTGGTTTAAGTGGATTAATTACACCTTCATTGGATGAAATGGTAAATGTTGCAGAAGAAATGGAACGTTTAGATTTTAAAATTCCATTAATGATTGGTGGCGCAACAACATCAAAAGTGCATACAGCACTTAAAATTGAACCTAAATATTCTGGTCCAGTTATTCATGTTTTAGATGCTTCAAAAAGTGTACCTGTGGCTCAAAAATTAATGGGCAGTGGTAAAGATGAATTTTTTGCTCAAATTACGGAAGAGTATGAAAGTGTAAGAGTAAAAAGAGCTGCAGCAAAAACTATTAAAAACTTTGTTCCTTACAATGAAAGCCTTGCTCAAGGAGCAAAAATAGATTGGGCAACAGAAGAAATTTACAAGCCAAAGCAACTAGGCATTCAAGTTTTTGATGATTTCGATTTTAACGAATTGCGTAAGTTTATCGATTGGACACCTTTCTTTTTAAGCTGGCAGTTAAGGGGTAAGTATCCTCAAATTTTTGATGATAAAGTGGTAGGTGTTGAGGCAAAAAAGTTGTTTGATGATGCCCAAGTAATGTTAGATCAGTTAATTGAAGAAAAGTGGTTAACTGCTAAAGGCGTTTTGGGTTTGTTTGCATGCAACAGTGATGGCGATAGCATTACGTTATATAATGATGAACAAGGCAAAGAAGATTTGATGACCTTAAATCACTTGCGACAACAAACCAAAAAGGCTGCAGGCAAGGAATATTTTAGTTTAGCCGATTTTGTAGCTCCAAAAGGAAGTGGAAAAATTGATTATACAGGAGCTTTTGCAGTAACTGCAGGTATAGGCATTGAAGAGCATGTTAAACGATTTGAAGCGGACAATGATGATTACAATGCCATTTTGTTAAAGGCTTTGGCCGATAGGTGTGCAGAAGCTTTTGCAGAATGCTTACACTTTAAAGTACGTAATGAAATTTGGGGCTATGCCAACGAAAAATTTGATAATAACTTTTTGGTAAAAGAACAGTATCAAGGCATTCGCCCTGCACCTGGCTACCCAGCGTGCCCCGACCATACCGAAAAAGCCTTATTATTTGACTTACTTAAGGTTGAAGAAAATACCGGTATTAAGCTAACCGAGAGTTTTGCAATGTACCCTGCAGCGGCAGTAAGTGGCTGGTATTTTGCCAATGAAAACTCAAAATATTTTGGTTTAGGCAAGATAAATAAAGACCAAGTTATTGATTATGCCCAACGAAAAAACATGGATTTAAAGGTGATGGAGAAATGGTTGGCACCAAATTTGGGTTACTAATCGTTAAATATGTACAAAATACAGTGCATAGGTAGATTAACTATCTGAAAGAACTAAAAAAAAATTTATTTTTGGGAACTATGAAAGGGTTGGTATTATTGGGTTTTAGTATGTTGTTATTTGTAACTGTTGGATTCACAAAATCTGTGAGCATTTCCGGCAAGATAAATAACCATACGTATTCTATTTCTTCTGGTGGTATTCAAATAAATACGAGTGCAAAATTATCGTACTATAATATTTTAGGAACGTTTGTAGAAGAAGAAGGTTTGGTTACCAATTCAGGAACTTATTCATTTTCATTTTTCTTAAAAGAGCCAACATTGGCACAATTAACTTACGGACCTGATGTTTTAGATGTTTTTATTGAGCCAGGCCAAAGAGTAGTAATAAATTTTGATGCGGTTGCTATTGATGATACCAAAGAATTTAGTGGTGATGGCAAAAATGCAAACAACTATTTTTATCAAGCAGAGATTTTTTATATAGCAGAATTGGCTCACTTAGGTTTATCTGCAAAAGATTTAATGAGTAGAAAATTGAGCTACTTTGAGTCTTATGTTGAGGCATATCCCGTTTCTACTAAATTTAAAAATTGGGCCAGGAGCGAAATTAAATACGGCTATGCCAATGAAGCTTTATTAACTGCTGGAAGTGATGATGAGAAAACAAAAATTTACGTACAATACAACGTAAGTAATGATAAGGCGGTTACTAGTCGTCAATTTTTAAGCTATGTAGATAATTACATTAGCAGATTATACTTTTTGTATGGAAATAATGAGCCACGCTGGCCAAAATATTTTGATTTAACCATAACCAACTTAACAGGTAAATCGCGAGAATTGTATCTAACCAAAGTGATGGCAAAATTGTTGAACTCACAAAATGATCAAAGCACCAAGTTTTATATAACGTATGATGAAATTGTGAAAAACCCATATTACTCATCATTAATTAGGAGGCAATACAGTAAAGCTGCAATTTATTACAGCGCAGATGTTCCTAAAAATGCCACTTTAGATAATTTACAATCTAAAAGCACAACCATAAGTCAATTGTTAGAGCCATACCGTGGTAAGTTGGTTTATATTGATTTTTGGGCAAGCTGGTGTAAGCCTTGTATTGATGAAATGAATAAAAGCCGTAACTTAAAATGGAAACATGGCGGCCAAGTTGAAGTGATTTACATTTCGTTAGACAATGGTGAAAAGGCATGGAGAGCCGCAATTGCTAATAATAAATTAAGTGGTAAGCACTTTTTAATTAATAAATACATCCGCTCAGAAGCGAGCCAATTGTTTAACATGTTTACGGTACCGCATTATGTAATAATTGATAAGCAAGGTGCCATTGTTGATGCAAATGCTAAAAAGCCAAGTGACCCTCAATTGGGAGAAGACATTAAGTTTTTTATGAGTTATTAATTAGGAACCTAACCGTTTCAAGTTATCCCATATCTGTTTTAAATCTGCATAAGGACTATACTCTTGTGCGTATTGTTGGTTAAGTTTAAACTGCAAGTTATCATCAATAACCTCCGTTACTTTAATAGGGTTCAAAACACCTGTTTTTATACTGGGTAATGTTTGATGGTTATTTGAGAAATAGCCAACCCACGTTTTTTTACCGAAAAGTACCGACCACCAATTTTTAACAAAATCAGCTTTGTTTTTTACGATAAGTAAAATCAGCCAGCCGAAAAATGCGGTTACCAAACAAACCAAAACATCAACAACTCGCTTGTTTCTGCGATTTGCAGATTGGTTAATGGCATAACTTGTTGAGATGTTGTATAAATCGCCAGCAGTGTTTTTTGAGTTACTTCCAATAATATTTCTGGTGCCACTAGGTACAATTTTATAGCTAATTGATGTGCCAAGCTCTTTTATGCTTTTGATTATTTGAGAATGTTGCAATTGGTCATTCGAGAATATTACTTCATCTACTTTAAAAGCTTTGGCCAGCTTTGGCAAATCTGCTAAACTTCCTAAATAATTTTCTTGGCTTGCATTTTTGCCAACAAAGCCAATGTAACTGTAAGATGCTTTGGCTTCATTTAGTATCCCTAAAATTCTATTGGCTTCAGCATTATTACTTACAATAATTGTGCGTTTCGCTTTGCCGAATGATTCCGTTTTTTTTCCAAAACTTACCAATAACCTCCAAAAGCCCATTGCTATAAAGGCCCAAACGCCACCTAACAAAATCAATGCTCTTGAAAACCGTAAGTCTTCATTTAAAAAGCCATAAACTGCGGCAATTATAACCGTTCCTACAATTACACCACGCAATAGTTTTTGCAACTTAAAAGGCTTGTCATAACCGCCACTAAAAAAGGTGGCAACAATCCAAATAGCTATGTAAATAGGTATGTTTATAAACTTCAAATCATCAGGGTATTCAATCTGTTTCACATTAATTTCCCAATATTGAATAACTAGTAAAAAGCCGCCCAAAATGGTTGCAATATCCAACACCGGTAAGAAAAAGCTTTTAACCAACCTTGCTATTAATGAGAAACCAGCTTTTAAATACACAGCAATATTAATTAGAAAGCCCAATGCACTTGCCTTTGATGATGTGTAATGCTTTTTAGCAAACACCACCATGGCATTGTAAAACATTTTAACATAATTCAGGCTGCCTTTTTTAGTGCTTTCGCCTTTGTAATGTATTATTTCACTTTCGGCAAAATAATGGTTGTTGTAGCCTGCTTTAGCAATGCGGTAACTCAAATCTACATCTTCACCGTACATAAAATAATCTTCATCTAGCAGCCCAACATTATCCAAAACTGATTTAGGAATAAGCATAAATGCGCCAGCCAAAATATCTACAACATGGTTTTCACTTTCACTTAAATTGCCAAGGTGATATTTACCAAAGGTTTTGCTTTTAGGAAACAAATTTGTGAAGCCAAACATTTTGTAAAATGCAACCAAAGGTGTTGGCAATGAGCGTTTGCTTTCCGGTAAAAACTTCCCTTTTCCATCAATCATTTTTATTCCTAGCGCTCCTACATTTTCAATATTCTCTATGTAGGCTATGCATTTGGTTAATGTGTCTTCTTGTAAAACAGTGTCGGGGTTTAGCAGCAATACAAATTCGCCTTGGGCCTTTCTTAAAGCTAAGTTGTTACCGCCAGAAAATCCTAAATTTTTATTGGAAGCAATAAATGTCACTTCAGGGAATTTAGGCTTTAAATAGTCCAATGAATCATCTTGAGAAAAATTATCGACTACAAAAACCTCATTGCTAATATTAACCAATGCTTTTTGCAAACTTTGCAAAGCCAGTTCAGTGAAGTATTTCACCTTGTAGTTAACAATTACAACTGATAGCTTAATCATTCGTTATTTACCAAATACTTGTCGTAAGGAAGGCGCGAAACTATGGCTCTACCAAGGGTTAGTTCATCAGTATATTCTAATTCGCCACCAAAAGCTACACCGCGAGAGATAGTTGAAATTTTAACATTGGAATTGGCCAACATTTTTGAAATGTAGTATACCGTAGTATCGCCTTCAATTGTTGAGCTCAATGCCATAATTACTTCACCAACACCATCTGCTTTTACACGATCAACTAAAGTATTAATCATTAACTCATCTGGGCCAATGCCATCAACAGGAGATATTATGCCCCCTAAAACATGAAACACACCTGCAAATTGGTTGGTGTTCTCAATAGCAATAACATCTTGCAAATTTTCTACAACACATATTAATTGATGGTTGCGCGAGTGGTTGCTGCAAATATTGCAAATATCATGGTCGCTTACATTATGGCATTTTTTACAATATTTTATTTCGTTGCGCATTTTGGAAATAGTAGCTCCAAAATTTTCCGCAAAAAATTTATCTTTTTTTATCACGTGCATTACCAAACGCAAAGCGGTTTTTTTACCAATGCCGGGCAATTGGGCAAATTGGTTTACGGCATCTTCTATTAGTTTGGATGAAAAGTGCATTATACTGTTTTGACTTTAAAAGTGCGGTAATAAAAAACGGTTAAATTTTTATTGGACAAAAAATGAAATTTAAGCATAGCCATAGTTACGGTAAAATTTTAAGATGAAGTACAATGAAAAAGAAACAATTTATATCCGTAAGTTTTAAGGTTAAATCAGTATTTAATCAAAGTTAGTACAATTTTAAAATCAACAAGTATCAATCAGCCAATGCCTTTAAATTGCTAGTCTTACCTTGCTCCTCAATCCACTCAATAAAATCAAAATAATCAAAAGCTTTGCTCTCAAAAGGATCTTTTTGTAATTGCTTAAATGTGTCTTTTAATTGTTCAAAAAGGTTTTGCAAATCTTTGGTTTCTTCAACGGTTGCCAAGTTTCTTATAAAACGAATAATTGTTTGATCAAATTGAGTAATGTTTTCGCCCTTTATTAAATGATGATATGTCTTCTTTATGGTCTTGGTTATGTCTTTATCCTTTCGCTCATAAGCTAAAATGAGGTTTAGAATAATGGCAAAACGATAAATATCTGGTCTAGCTGTTTCGTAATCACCATTAATTATTTTGTCAATCCACTGCTTGGCATCATCTAATTTTTTAGACTCTAAATGCAATCTAAAAACGTAATAACATAACATTAACTCACTTACTTGGTTAATTTTCCCCGCATACAACTCCAAGCCCTTTTTTACTTCATTAGCATAGGTTAGGCCTTGGTCATATTGCTCGGTATCAATATTCATTTTAAGCATGTGGTAATAGTAACCTTCAAACAGTTTTAAGCGCTCATTATCTGAATATTTGGCCGATTGATTTTCAATCATACCTTGCAATACACCTAAGTAATGCTTGGTTTCATCTCGCTTACCCAATGCATCACTCATATTCAATAAATTTTGAACAGAGTTAATGTACAATTGAGGATTGTCTTCAATCACTTCTGGATGTTCTTCTATAATTTCTACCATGCGCCTTATGTAGCGATAGCAACTTTTAAAATCGCGAATTATAAAGAAGTAAGTAGCGTAAACTTTGCAGTATTGGGCATGTGCGTTAAATGACAATGCATTGTCTTCAGTAGTCATTAATGGAGAATTAAACACATCTTCAAACTTGTCTAAATCTTCACGGTTTCTAACAATACCTTTAACATTGTGCAAATAGTATAAACGAGACTGCAACTTCCAATAATCATTGAGGTTGTTGAGTTTTGCAATCAATTCTCGTTCTTCTAAATGAAGTTTCTCTAAATCTTGTTCCGATTTATTTTCATAGCGTTGAGCTTCCCAAATTTCTTTTTCCCATCTTATAATTTCATGCAGCAATGATAAGCGGTGGTATTTTTCGGCTAACTTTTTGGCCTTAGTTAATTGTTTTTGAGCTTGTTCATATAAGCCTTTATCATACAAAAACTCAATGCTGCGCATGGCCTCATTAATTTTTGCATATACAGAGTTATTTGCATGGTAAGTATTCATGCTTTTAAGAATTAACTCATGCAAGTATGATTTTGCTACAGGTAAGCGCTTAATAAAACGCTCACCTTTAAAGTGCTTTACCAACTTGTCTTCTTCATACAGTTTTTGCTTATCAACGTATTCAAAAAGTTTTACATAATTGTTTTGCTGCCCAATTACGTGTCTTGATGAATAAATTTTGAAAAAACGCTTTTCACTTTTTGAAAGCGCTTTTATCAACTGAAATAAGGAATCAATTTTCTGCATAGACTTCTGCTAATAGCCTTGCAAAAGTACTTATATTATGTAATCTTAGGGGATATTTTGCTAAATTTTTAGCTTTAGACTACTGACCGAATTAGGACATTATTATCAACGTTGTTGGTTAATATTTTACCACCAGTTTTGATGTTTAAATGTATTTAGGCACTTTTGTTAGTAGTACATGAGCGCAATGTTAATTATATCGGTTATTGCAGGCTATTTTGGCGTGTTAATTTTTATCTCTCAAATAACAAAGGGTAAGGCAGATAGTAAAGCGTTTTATTTAGGAGATAAAAAATCTCCTTGGTTTTTAGTTGCATTTGGTATGATCGGGGCATCCCTTTCGGGAGTAACATTTATATCAGTGCCTGGTGAAGTTGCTTTTAGAGGCTTTGCATACTTTCAAGCTGTTTTGGGTTATATTCTAGGTTACATGGTTATCGCTTTTGTGTTGCTGCCCATTTATTACAAAATGCAGCTCACATCAATCTACACTTATTTACAAGAGCGCTTTGGAGAGGTTTCTTATAAAACAGGTGCGGTTTACTTTTTAATTTCTAGAATTATTGGGGCTTCTTTTAGGTTGTTTTTAGTGGCTATTGTGTTTGAATATATATTTAACAACCTACTAGGCTATCAAATACCATTTTGGTCAATTGTTCTAATAACCATTTTACTTATTTGGGTCTATACATTTAGAGGTGGCATAAAAACCATTGTATGGACGGATTCGCTACAGACCTTTTTCATGCTACTATCCATAGGTTTAACTATATTTTTTATGGCCAAAGGCTTAAACTGGAGTTTGGGTGATGTGGTAACCAACATTAGCAATAGCGATCATGCAAAGTTGATTGTATCAGATGCTAAAAGTTGGATGTTTTTTCCCAAACACTTCTTTGGAGGAGCATTTATTGCCATTGCTATGACAGGGCTTGACCAAGATATGATGCAGAAAAACTTGAGCTGCAAGACATTGCCTGATGCGCAAAAGAATATGATGTGGTTTACAGGTATTTTGGTAATTGTAAACTTAGCAGTATTGTTCCTAGGTGCGCTATTTGTTTTCTATGCAGAAAAAATTGGCTTTCAATTACCAACGGAGGTAAAAGATGCAGACTTAATTTTCCCTCAACTGGCTTTTCAATCAAACATTAGCATAGCGGTTGGAATTACATTTTTAATTGGATTAATTGCTGCGGCCTATTCAAGTGCCGATTCAGCATTAACAGCATTAACAACCTCATTTTGTATAGATATTTTAGGCTTTAAGCCAGATGATGATTCCCAAAAAGATAGAACCAATAGAAGATGGGTGCACGTAGGTTTTTCAATATTATTGCTTTTCGTAATTATCATATTTAAGCAGGTGAAAAACGATAGCTTAATTACTCAGCTATTTATAATTGCTACGTTTACGTATGGCCCTTTAGTTGGCTTGTATGCATTTGGCATATTTAGCAAAAGAAGATTATATGATGTGCTAACTCCAATTGTTTGTGTTGCCGTACCGGTAATATGTTATTTTTTGAAGTACCATACAAAAGAACTATTTAATGGGTACCAATTTGGGTATGAATTATTAATTGTAAATGGCGCGTTGACCTTTTTAGGATTATTCCTAATTTCAACACCGCCACCAAAAGAAATTTAATGGGAGATTTTAAAAAGAAAAATCCAAGAACTACTCATAATTGGGTAGAAACAACTGCTGAAAGTAGTTGGAGAATGTTTAAAATAATGGCCGAGTTTGTTGATGGCTTTGAACGCATGGAACGCATTGGACCTTGTGTATCAATTTTTGGTTCTGCAAGAACAAAACCAGATAATAAGTATTATCAATTAGCGGTAGATATTGCTCAAAAATTATGTAAAGAAGGTTATGGCGTAATAACTGGCGGTGGCCCAGGCATAATGGAAGCTGGCAATAAAGGTGCTGCTGAGGCTGTAGGAAAATCAGTGGGTTTGAATATTGAATTGCCTTTTGAGCAAAGTGGTAACAAATACATTGACCATGATAAAGAATTTAACTTCAGGTACTTTTTTGTTAGAAAAGTAATGTTTATTAAATATGCTCAAGGTTTTGTTTGCATGCCCGGCGGCTTTGGCACTATGGACGAACTATTTGAAGCATTAACCTTAATACAAACCCGAAAGGTTGATAGAGTGCCAATTGTTTTAGTAGGCACCGAATATTGGGGAGGTTTAATGGATTGGCTTAAGAGTACTATGTTAGAGCAACAAGGAAATATCAGTGAAGCTGATTTAGATCTTTGGAAGATTACAGATGATGCTGATGAGGTGGTGAAGTATATAAATGACTTTTATAGTTACTCTCCAAACGCTTTGCGTCCTAACTTTTAGTGGCTACAAAATAGTTACCGAGTATTTATGTTTAAAATATTATTCCTCTTTTTTGGGTTAGGGTTAAATGCGAATCCTTCCGACATCAATCAATATCCACAAGGTTATTTCGCTGCACCTTTAGATGTTCCTTTGTACTTGTCTGGCACATTTGGTGAGTTGCGCACCAATCACTTTCATGCAGGCATTGATATTAAAACACAGCAAAAACAAGGCTTAAAAGTATTGGCTTCTGCTGACGGTTATATTTCTCGAATAAGCATTAAACCAGTTGGTTATGGTAAAGCCTTATATGTTGATCACCCCAATGGATATACCACCGTTTATGCCCATTTAAAAGGCTTGAATGAAGAGTTGGATGCCTACATAACATCTATGCAATACCAAAACGCTAAGTTTCAAATTGAAATTTATCCTGAACCAAATAGATTTAGTTATGCCAAGGGTGATGTTATTGCACTTTCGGGCAACAGTGGAAGCTCTGGTGCACCGCACTTGCATTTCGAAATTAGGGAAACCCAATCGGAGATACCTATTAATCCTTTGCTTTTTGGTTTTGATGTTTCGGATGATAAAAGGCCAAGTATAACCGGTTTACGGCATTACAATTTAGACAAGCTAAATCCTGTAGGAAAAGCCAAAACAATTACTAAAAAGGCTACCGGCCTGTATAAAATTACAGGCGATACCTTGGTGGTTAATTATCCGCACATTGGTTTTGCAATACGAACTTATGACCAACAAAACGGAGCAAGCAATAGCAATGGAACTTATAAAATTGAAATGTACAATGATGATGTAAAATATTATCAATGTAAAATGCAGGCCATTGGTTTTCATGAATCAAGGTACTTGAATTCTCATATCGATTATTCTTTGAAATATCTTAAGGGATCAAGATTTAATAAGTGTTTTATTGACCCTGGCAATCAATTGGGTATTTACAATGAAACCATTGGAGATGGCTCTCTTTATTTAGATGAAAATCGCAGCCAAAAAATTGTAATTACAAGTGCTGACTTAGAGGGCAATGAATCAAAATTAGAGTTTTGGGTGAAGTATAAGCCCACAGGAACTACTACTTATGTGGATGAATATGTTGATTGTGCCTTTATCATAAATTACGGCAGTAGCGGTTACTTTGAAAATGAAGAGTGTAGAATAGAAGTTAATGCCAATTCAGTTTACCGAGATATTTGTGTAAAGTATGAATTAGTTGAAAATACCTCTAAGTCTATAACCTCCAACATCCACAAAATACATCAATCGCAAGTACCCGTGCATGATTACTTTTTGCTAAAAATTAAGCCTAATAATCCTAAATATACTTACCACCCAAAAACAGTAATGATGTTAAAATCTAGCGAGAAGGGCAGCGCTTATGCTGTCTTGGGCGATTGGGAAGGGGAGTTTTTTACAGCGCGTACCAGAGCATTTGGCAATTATCATTTGCAAATCGATTCAGTTGCACCTACTTATAAATCGTTGAATTTATCTAATAATAAGGTCTTACAAAGAGGTGCAAAGCTTAATTTTAAAATCAACGACAACAATTCAGGTATAAGCGAATACAATGCGTATATAGATGGTGCTTGGACTTTGATGGAATATGATAAAAAAAGAAGATTGCTAACCTTAGTAATTGATAAAAACATTGCCTCAGGCACGCATAGTTTTGAGTTAGTTTTAGAAGATGGTGTGGGCAATGAAAAACGATACTCAGCTAACTTTAAAATATAGATATGTCAAAATTAAAAGTTGGAGATAAAGCTCCAAGTTTCACTACCACTGATCAGAATGGAGAATCCATTGCATTAAGCGATTTAAAGAGTAAAAAGGTAATTCTTTACTTCTATCCTAAAGATAGCACTCCTACGTGCACCGTTGAAGCTTGTAATTTTAGGGACAATCATAAAATGCTAACCGATAAAGGATATGTTGTGTTGGGTGTAAGTGCAGACTCGCTAAAGAAACATCAAAACTTTGCGAACAAGTTTAAGTTGCCATTTTCGTTATTGATGGATATGGATAAAACCATTATTGAGAAATATGGGATTTGGCAGCAAAAAAACACTTTTGGTAAAACTTATATGGGTATTGTGCGCACCACTTTTGTGATTGATGAGCATGGTATAATTGAACAAATTATTGATAAGGTGAAGTCTAAAATTCACACCGAACAGATATTAAATCAAGATTGATTTTAAGGAAGTTGTAGCGAAAAACTCATATTTTACTTTGCCCACGGATAGATGTTCGCAATGGAAGCCCAGTACTGAGGCTTTAATTTTACAAGCATTTCCTTAGCCAGGTTGTATCATACTATCTATTCGAAACCTTAGATTTAAGGCATAAAAAAAGCCCTTCTCATGTGAGAAGGGCTTTTAAATATTTGATTACTACTAAGCTTACTTGCTTACAACAAATTTCTTTGTAATTGTAGCACCATCAACTGTAATGTTTGCAAAGTATGCACCCTCACTGTATGAAGACATATCAATTGATAATTTATCATTTCTAACGTTTGTATAATCTTCCGCAATTAAGTTTTCACCAATTACATTAAAGATTTCAATTGTTACATTACTTGCTTCAGAAAAATCAACATCAAAATTGATATTACTTACTACAGGATTAGGATAAAAATTAACTGAGTTGTTTAACTCTTCCTCATCAATACCAACCATAAATGCATTGGTAGTTGTAATAGTAACGTTAGCCGTTGTAGTAGTATTTTCTAATGGACTAAGCACTGTATAAGTATACATGTCTGTACCATTCAATGAAGTTAACGTGCCATATTGAGTTGCACCGTTATCTAATACTAAAGCTGTTGCGTTGCCACTAGTAGGCTGTGTAACAGTTATGAAATCATCACCTCTAAACCAACTTCTGTTAGGAGCAGATAACCAAAAGTAATCTGTAACATCACAAAAATCGTCATTGTTTAAAACAGGAACATCAATGTTAGCAATTTGCATACCCATGGCATTCATAGTTGCCATGTCATCAGCTATTGCATCATTTACTGTTCTATCGCAACTTACGTAAAAAGATACTTCACTTGGGTTAGGAAATACAGTCCAAGTCTCGTCCCATCCTAATAATCCTGAACCAGGAGTAGCCATAGCACCTGCAGCTGGATCAAATGATGTAACTTTTATTCTTGGTCTTGTAAAGAATGAATCAGCTCCGCAACCGAAACCAGTTGATAACATTGGAAACGTATCACCACTAATTGTAGGTTGTACGTGTAAAGACAACATAAAATCACCAGTAACAGCAATTGGAGGATCAAATTCCAACCAAGTAATGTTAAAGAATGGACCAGCTGTATCTATTTGAGAAATTGTAATGTGCTTAGTAGAATCTACCCACATGGTTCCTGCTACATCACTGTAAAGGTTTCCCCAAATTTTACCAGCGCCACCAGCGCCACCTTCAATCCTTGGAACAATAAAACCCATACCGTCAACTGTTGTAATGCCACAATTTTTCATAGGTAAACCTACTTCTATATTAACAATAGAATCGGTTTTTACACCAGCAGTGTTTTCTCTAACATTAGCACCTACACCAAATGTAAAGCCATACTGACCTACATAAGTGATATATCTGTAATCATTACCATCTGATGCTGTTGTTTCGCAAACTCGAGCTCCACCAGCGTAAGCCATAGCATTGGCAATAGTATCTGTACCTCTTTGACCGCTCTTATTGTTTAAAACTGATCTTTGCAACTCTCCAACTTCTGGAGTAGCAATTTGACTGTTCATAACTTCATGAGACAATTCAATGGCGCTTTGTGAAAAAGCAAAGGTGTATAAAAATAGGACTAAGGAGAATAGTGTAACAATTTGTTTCATAATTTATTTTTAATATTTTTTAATTTCAACCAAATTTAACAATGTTTTTCAACATATAACACTACTTAATGGTAATATTTTACCATAACGTAATTTAGTTGGTCTTTGCTATTAGAGGTGGCTACAACCTCATTAGTTGCATTTTTCTGACAAATTCATGTCAATTTCTTACAATTTGAGTTTCGAGCAAGGCTGATAAGTATATTGTTGGTTAGCTTTAACATTTAATTCCTTTAACGCCTACCATTTATCATAACTGAAAATAAACCATGAAAATAAAATTTACAATTTGTCTAATCCTATTTGCTACTCTTGGTCTTTACAGCGCTAAGTTTAATCCTCTTCACTCTAGGAAAAATCAACCGCCACCCGGAACGGTTGCGGGTGCACCAGGAAATGGAACTTGCGGGTCATCTTCTTGTCACAATACCATGGCAAATGCGGGTTCAGGTGCAATATCTATCAATTTTGACATGGGAGGTACTGATTATATTCCAGGAAACACCTACAATTTGACCGTTTCGATACAAGATGCAACAAAAAGTAATTGGGGTTTTGAAGCTGTGGCTTATGATAATACAACCAATGCACAAGTTGGATCATTTAATACTGCCGCCAATTTGGCTAATGCTAATTTGTCTTATCAAACAAGTGGCGGTGATGATTATATAGGTCATAGTAGTGCCAACACTGCAACATCAGATTGGACCTTTGAATGGGTTGCTCCTGCAGGAGCAGTTGGAGATTTAACTTTTTATGTTTCTGGTATTGCAGGTA
>Ga0209828_1001146_pt1 | contig 24473 bp, 22 predicted proteins | sample MaitaG_FD_187429 | JGI IMG/M metagenome (GOLD analysis project Ga0209828, IMG submission 187429) | Marine algal microbial communities from Maine, USA - Maine_Asex2 metaG (SPAdes) (version 2) | ecosystem: Host-associated > Algae > Red algae > Unclassified | place: Maine, USA | collected 2015-01-05
ATTCAAATTGCGAGAAATATTTTATATGACCTTGAAAAAAATGTAGCAAAATTCAATATAAAAACAAAGAGACGATATTTAGAAACACTAATCAATTTACTGGATGAAGAATCACCAGATCTGTTTGAATTAAGATCATTAAAAGCAAAAACAACAGCATCGAAAATGTTTAGTACTGTAATCCGTACAAGAAGATTAAAACCAAATGATGATAAAAAAACAAAATTCCTTGGTCAAGTTCATGAAACTAAAAGAGAACTAACAAAGCGTTCTGTAATGAATTTTTAAACTCTTATCAACAAATCAGGGACAACTTGTGGAGGCAGTTCAACTGCAGAAGTTATAACTGTTTGTCCGTCGGGTAAATTCTGTAATAAAGCTATAGAACGTTCCTCATCTAATTCTGATAACACATCATCGAGTAACAATAACGGTGGCTCCCCCAAACGGGCTTTAATCAAATTATGTGAAGCCAACCTTAAAGCTAAAGCCAAAGTTCTTTGTTCACCTTGTGAAGCTTCATTGCGGGCACTTAAAGAATCTAGAGTGATAACAACATCGTCACGATGCGGACCAATTGTAGTAACAGCACGGCGAATATCGTTCTCTCTAGAATCAATTAATGCATCAATCAACATCCCCGACCAAGAAAGCTGATAATCAATACCAACATCATGCGAAGAACCAGCTAACGAATCATAACCAGAATTAACAAACGGTAATAGCTGCTTCAATAAATCAGTTCTTAGATTTGCAATTGATTCACCAAACTCACTTAAACGTTTATCCCAAACATCCAAAGTTGATAAAGCATCCGAAGTTTTACCAGCCCTAATTTGCTTCAATAAAGCGTTACGTTGTTTTAAACTTTTTTCTAAATTTTGAAACAACACATCAGATGATGGATCAATAGCAATACAAAGATTATCCAAAAAATTTCTACGTAAAGAAGGGCCCTCTTTTATTAAAGCTAAATCATCAGGAGAAAAAACTGTTACTTGCAAAGCACCCAAAAGATCACGGGTACGCTTAAGCTTTTGTTTATTAACCTGAGCACGAGAACGACCCTTAGAAATTTCGACCTCGATCAAAACACTACGGTCATCTCGAACACCCTCAGCACGAACAAAGGCAGAAGAACAACCCTTACGAACCAAACTTTCAGTTGGTGAACTTCTAAAAGATTTCAAAGTAGACAGATACGATAAAGCCTCGACTAAATTGGTTTTACCAACACCATTGGCACCAACAAGAGCGGTAAGACCAGAACTAAAAGTAACTTCATGAGAAACATAATTCCTAAAATCGTTCAGCCACAGCTTTTCAATTATCATCTAGAAACTAAGATACACGAACCGGCATTAACAAGTAAAGTAGCTCGTCTAAACCTACGCTGTGAATTAACGCAGGCTTTAACTCATCAATTGTAGACAAAGTTATTTCGTCTCCTGGTGTAATTTCAATACCTTCTAAAAGATATTGAGGATTAAAAGCCACAGTTAAATCTGTACCTTCATACTTGCCTTCAATAGATTCTTCAGCAGTACCAACATCTTGAGTAACAGCAACCATCTTGGTCCCGGTAGAAGTCATCTCTAAACGAACAGGAGTAGAATCACTAGCCAAAAGTTTTACTCTGCGCAAAGAATCTAAAAAGTCTGACCTTTTAACAGTTAACTTATTTGGATGTGATTCAGGAATAAGGCCACGATAATTAGGAAATTCACCATCTATCAATCTTGTTGATAAAGAAATATCGCCAACCTTAAAAGCAGCTTCTTTCTCACCCAGCTGTAGTTCGACTTTATCGCCCTGACCTAAAACTCTATTTAATTCACCAAGAGCACGAGAAGGAATTAAAACACTTTGACCTTCTTCAAGAACAGAAACATTTGGAATATCTCTCATAGACAGACGATAAGAATCTGTAGCAACAAGTCTGAGCCCAGATCCTTCAGAAGCTAACATAACACCGGTAAGAATTGGTCTTGAATCATCAGAGCTAGCAGCCAATACAACTTGTTTGAGAGCTTGAGTTAAATCTTCAGAAGATAAAGCAACCGTTTCGGTATCTAAAGATCCAAGCTTCGGGAAATCGTCACTAGAAATTAAGCGGATATTAAAACTACTCGGACCAGACTCAATAATTAATGAATCATCTTCAACCTTTAAAGACACAGCACCAGGCTTAATAGCCTTAACAATATCAGCAGCCAATCTGGCAGGAATTACTGCTGTGCCATCTTCTTCGCCAGACACAACAACAGAAACTGAAATAGTAAGATCTCTATCACTACCAGTAAAAGTTAACTGGTCACCTTTTAAGACAGCTTGGATACCAGACAAGCCTGGTAAAGATTTACTTACAGCACGACCTGCTACGCCTAATGATTCAAGTAAGACATCACGTTCACATCGAAATTTCATTGTAGAATTCTCCTGACTGACAGCCTAGTTGTAATGTTTGTTGCAAATGCAAAAAATGACACGAATATTGCTTAAAAATTTATATAAATTCACTTCACACCAAACCGCTAACAAAAAATGCTCTCAGAAACTTTGTCCACTAGTATTACTCTTCTTTGTATATAAATCTAAGTAGTACTAGTAGGTCCTGTGGATTGTGGATCAAGTCATGTTATAGCAGGTCAGCGTATGTGTCAATTTCCATAGCCCTTGTAGAGAATTCCACAAGACAAGTATCAACCAGTTTCTACATTGTTTATAACAAATATGTTGTCCACTTTATCTGAGTGATTAACCACAAGATATGTTACTTATATTCCACAGAGTGAGACAGGTTACGCACAGCTTTTTCCAGAGAGGTAACATGGTTATAAATTTGTGAACGTTCCTTCATCAGTGCATCAATTTTGTCACAAGCATGCATAACAGTAGTGTGGTCACGCCCACCAAATTCTCTAGCAATCATTGGAAAACTCATATCAGTGGTTTGTCTAGCTACATACATTGCCATTTGTCTAGCTATAACCAAAGGACGTCTTCTAGATTTACCTTTTAATTCATCAGCACTAAAACCAAATTGAGCGATAGTAGCTTCAATAATCATTGCAATAGTTATAGGACGAGGCTGGCGATCGGCAATAAAATCACTCAAAACATCAGCGGCTAGCTCAGTAGATAGTGGGACTTTATACAAATTAGCATGGGCTGCAACTTTATTTAAAGCACCCTCAAGCTCCCTAATATTGTTTTTAATATTGTCTGCAATAAATTCACTGACATCATTTGGAAGAGTAAATCCGTCAACGTCTGATTTTTTGCTTAAGATAGCCATTCTAGTTTCAATATCTGGTGGCTGAATGTCTGTTAATAACCCCATCATAAATCGGCTTTTTAAGCGATCTTCTAGTGTAGGAATGGCATCGGGAGGCCTATCTGAAGATAGTACAATTTGTTTATTAGCACCATAAAGATCGTTAAACGTATGAAATAGCTCCTCTTGCAGGCGATCTTTACCTTCAATAAATTGAATATCATCAATTAACAGAACATCAATTTTGCGGTATCTGTTTTTAAATTCGTTGCCGGATGCATTTTTTATTGAGTCAACAAATTCGTTGAGAAAAGTTTCGGTTGAGACATATAGAACTGTGAGACGAGGATAAACCTGTAAAACAAAATTTTCTACGGCTCTAAGGATGTGAGTTTTTCCGAGGCCAGCACTACCATAAATAAATAGAGGGTTATAGGAACCGCCGGGTCTTTCGGCGACCGATAATGCAGCTGCATGTGCAAACCTATTTGATTGGCCAATTACAAAAGTCTCAAAGGTATATCTTCCAACATCACCAGGAAGCGAATTTTCTTTTGATTTTTTAGGGTCATTTTTAACGGTTACATTTTTTGATAATTCTTGATTAGGTTCTGTAAGATCAATTTCTGCTTCGGGATTAATTTCTACATCAAATAAAGTTGGTAAAATAGTTTCAAATTTGACTTGTAACTGTTTGCCAGCGGCTTCAGATACAGCTTCTTCGACAAAAGGTCGATATTTACCATCTAATTTGTCTCTTAAAATTCCATTGGGGAGGCCAAGAACGAACTTTTTAGCTGTTAAATCAACGACTTTTATTTGCGCAAATGTGCTTTGCCAAATACCGTCAGAGTATTGACTTTGGAGAATTTTAGCCGTCTCTGACCAGAGTTGGTGGGCGTCCATGCTTGTTTTTAATTCTTTATCCATATACTTCTCCCCACTTTCCACAAGCTTTTCCACATCGAAACATCAGGTTAAATCTGGAAAAGCATAAGACCAGACACTCGAAACTACCAGAATATGAACCTCAGACAACCCTAATCTGTGGAAAAGTTTGGGTTGGGTTCAAAGCCGACTATCCTTATGCTAGTTAAAGATCCTTGGATCCTTGAGTGCTGTAATTACCCTAAATAATAATTAGCAGACAAAACAGCAATAAATTTAAAGAAGTCTTGCATAGCCTTGCAAGACAATAATGACGGAGAAATCGTGAAGCGCACATATCAACCAGGAGTACGAAAAAGAAAACGTAAACATGGGTTTAGAAACCGAATGTCAGATCGTGCTGGAAGAAAAATTTTACAATTACGTAGGAAAAAAGGTCGCAAGCGCGTAAGTGCGTGATTTGGCGAATTACCAAAAGGCAAACTTTTGTCGAGCTTAGACGCTCCGGAAAAAAAGTTCGTTTTGGTTCGGTAACTATGATTTTTGTTTCTATAGATACAAAGCATCCTCAAGTTGGGTTTACATTAACCAAAAAGTTTGGTGGCGCAGTAATGAGAAACCGCCAGCGACGTAGATTGAAGTCTGCTTTTAATCAAACATTTGATAGTAATAAATATCCATTAGGGGCTTATCTCATCTCTGCAAGCCCAAAAATTTCTGAACAAAAATATACAGATTTATCAAATCAGCTTGAGAGTTGTTTCAATAAGTTAATTGGAAGTGCTACTTAATGTCATCATTTTTAATTAAAATAATAGATTTTTATAGGCAATATTCTTCTTTGAGAGCTAGATCAAGATGTCGTTATTTTCCAACTTGTTCAGAATATGCAAAAGACTCAATCACAGAGCACGGAGCTGCTAGAGGAATTCTATTAGCTACAAAAAGAATTTTAAGATGTAATCCATTTGGTTCGTTTGGTTATGATCCGGTACCAGAAAAACAGGTTTTAGATGTTTAGTACATTCACAGACACATTACTAGATGGCGTAGCTTCGGTATTAGCCTTTTATTACTCTCTACCAGTAGTAGGCGGTTCATACGGTGTAGCAATAATCTTGTTAACTCTAACAATTATGGTTATTTTGATGCCGTTGACATTAAAGGCAACTCGTTCAACAATAAAAATGGCTCAAATGCAGCCAAAACTCAAAGCAATACAAAAGAAATATAAAGACGACCGTCCAGCTATGAACGTAGAAGTTATGGCTCTATATAAAGAGCATAATATTAACCCTGTAGGTGGTTGTTTACCAATAGTTGCTCAGATGCCTGTTTTCTTGATTCTCTTTAATGTAATTCGTGGAATTACAAAGAGAATCTCTGATACTCCATTTTATGGGTTGGCTGAATATGCGTGGACTAAATCTGGTCCTGCTGTTTCAGGTGATAAGTTTGCCCCAGATCACCTAGATGAGTCAACTGATTTGTTCAAAGATCTAAGTCAAGCTACTGAAATGAAGTTCGGACCTTTTGATCTTGGTGACCGAACTTGGGATGTAATCCAGTCAAATTTTATAGAAGGCTTACCATATATCGCTTTGATTTTGTTCGTAGTTGGAAGCAGTTTTTATCAACAACGCCAGATTCAAGCACGTCGAGGTAATAAACCAGTTGCAATCAATCCTCAGCAACAAATGATTATGAAGGTATTACCTTTATTATCTGGTATCTGGGGCTTTATATTCCCTGCAGGACTTGTCCTATATTGGGCAACTTCAAACACTTTCAGAATTGGCCAACAGGCATATATAACAAAATCTATCTACGGTAAAGATTCATCTAAAATTGAAGAAGTTGAAGATGAAGATGATGATGAAATAGTAGATGTAGAAGACACATCACCCGCTAATAAGTCACCTATAGCTAAATCTGATAGAGAGATTGCTTGGGCTAGTAGAAGAAAACAAAAAGAAAAACAATCTACAAATAAATCTAAGATGAATAAATCTGATGGGTCATCTAGAACGACGCCGAAAGGCACTTCGCCATCAAAGAAAAAGAAACGTAAGAGGTAAATATCATGGAATGGATTACAACAACAGCGAAAACGTTACCTGATGCCATAGATCTGGCATTAGATAATTTAGGAGTTGATGAGTCGGAAGCGGAAATTGTTGTGGTTGAAGAACCTAAGCAAGGATTTTTTGGTCGCCCAAGAGGTGTAGCAAAAGTTGAAGCAAGGGTTAAGCCAAAACCGGTAAGAAACAAATTCGAGAGGTCTCGCAAGAGCAACAACTCACGAAACCAAAAGAACAAGCCGAACACTCGCAAAAACAATAATCAATCAACCGATAATAATTCGAATCGGAATAACAGTCGAAACCAAAACAATCAAAAAAATAACCAGCCTCCAAAACCTAGTGGGTCTGATAGATCTAACAATAGATCTAATAATCGCACTAGACAGAATAATGGTAATCAGAGAAACTTCTTAAATGATGATGAGCTACAAAGTACTCCGTTAGAAGAAGTAGCAGCTTATCTAAAAGAGTACATGAGTAACTTGGTATCAGCATTTGGATACGAAGATACAGTGACCGTAACCGGTGATGCTGAAATTGGTCTTACAGCTGAGGTAGAAGGTCAGCACGGATTAATGGTTGGTCAAAAAGGGCGAACACTTAATGCAATTCAAGAATTAGTTCGAGTTTCAGCGCAAAGATCTAAACCAAGTAAATACAGAATTTATGTTGATGTTGGCGGGTACAGACAGAAGCGTCGAGAGGCTTTAACTAAGTTTTCTTTAGAGGTCGCAGAGAAGGCTCGTGAAGAAGGCCAAGAAATTGTTCTAGATCCTATGAACTCGTCAGATAGAAAAATTATACATGATGCTCTAACTGATGAAGCTGGAGTAGAGACCAGATCTTCAGGTGATGAACCACGTCGAAGAGTAGTAGTTGTTCCTGTTGAACAGTGAAATCATTAATTGAGGTATTAGAAAAATCTAAGCAAGTTGGCTTCTTAGGGCCAGGTCCAGTAGAAAACCACATTGAGCATTCATTAAAATATGCACATGAATTTATTGAACCTGGCTGGATAGCTGATTTAGGAGCTGGCGGCGGTCTGCCCTCTATCCCCTTGCTTTACAAATTTCCTGATCTGAAGATCCACATGGTTGATTCTTCGCAAAAGCGTTGTGCATTTCTTGTCTGGGCTATATCTGAATTAAATTTTACCGAGAGAGCAAAAGTTTCTTGTAGTAAAGCTGAAGAGTTTGCCCATGAAACTAAAAATAGATTTGCCTACTCTGGAGTTATTGCCAGGAGCTTTGCAGCGCCAGCTATAACTTTAGAATGTGCGGCTGGCCTGTTGAAATTAGGCGGATATTGCGTAATCAGCGAGCCACCAGAAACTAGACATTGGCCAAGTGAATCAATTATTAAACTAGGTTTAAAAGAAGTCCCTACTAAAAATAATTTTGCAGTATTTGAATCGATACAGGCCTGTCCTAATGTTTACCCGCGATCATTTAAAGAAATGAAATCTAATCCAATTTTCTAACTCAGGGTTTTTTATTCGTAGGTATATTTAATAGATACCTTCATTAGAGGTATCCTATAGTTACTCTATGCTTCCACTAAAAGATGAAAACCCAATCAGTCGAACTCCGGTTATAACTTTTATAATAATAGCAGTTTGTATTTTTATCTTTGTGATTCCGCAAGGAATGCTTGCTGATCTTGAAACAGCAAATGAATTTACGCTTGAGTACGCGGCAATCCCATGCGAAATTGCTACAAGTGAGCCTTTAAGCGAAGCTGAAATTGCTGGAGCCGCTAATGGAAACTTTAGTGCGTGTTTTGATGGTGGATCTAGCCCCGAAAGGTATCCAAATAAAATTGTATATTTTGGAATAATATCTTCGATGTTTTTACACGGTAGTTTTCTACACCTTGCCGGCAATATGTGGAGCTTTTGGATTTTTGGAAATAACATTGAAGATCGATTAGGCTCGTTATGGTTTAGTATTTTTTATTTGATAGGGGGAATTGTTGCAACACTTGCCCACTATATAATCCAACCAGATAGCACTATTCCTGTGATCGGCGCATCAGGCGCAATTGCTGCTGTTATGGGTGCATATATTGTCTGGTTCCCAGACGCACCGATTAAAACAATATTTTTCTTCAGGCTGATGGATGTGCGGGCTAAATGGTTTTTAGGATTTTGGTTTATAACCCAATTCATTATTATTGGTGATAGTGATAGTGGTATAGCTTGGATGGCTCACGTCGGTGGATTTGTTTTTGGCGCATTCGTCGGTTTAATTGTTAGATCTGGGTTTGGAAGAAACAAGATTAGTCATCAAGATGATTTTGATCATTGGGATACTACTGGCGGCATAGGCAAAGGACCGCTTAAACATCCTTTGGAGAACAGAAACTCTAACCGAGGGATTTTTTAATCACTGTTTATTTATATTGAATAGTGTTTATTAGTCTGAATTTGTTGATGAATCCTTCATTGTTTGTAATATATATTATGTTCGGAAATATAAAAATATGATTGCGATTTCAGCTGAAAATTTAGGAAGAAATTTCGGCGATATTGTCGCAGTAGATACAGTCGATCTAAATGTATCCCAGGGAGAAATCTACGGTTTCTTAGGCCCAAACGGTGCAGGAAAATCTACTGTAGTACGTATGCTTACTACTTTACTCACCCCATCAAATGGTAAAGCAACCGTAATGGGTTTAGATGTTGAAACTCAAGCTAACAACGTCAGACTAAGAATAGGTGTTGCTTTACAGGAAGCTTCGCTTGACAAAAAACAGTCTGGTCGTGAGATTCTAACGATGCAAGGAAGGCTATATGGCCTTTCAAAAAAGCAGGTTACTCAAAGGATCGAAGAAGTATCTTCTATCATTGATGTTGAATCCATTGATCGTAAAGTTGGAACCTATTCAGGCGGAATGGAACGAAGACTAGATTTAGCCGCTTCAATCATGCATAATCCTGACGTTTTGTTTCTTGATGAGCCAACAACCGGATTAGATCCAGTCAGTAGGGTTAGTGTTTGGGATGAAGTCAGAAAATTAAATAGAGACTTTGGGACAACAATATTTTTAACTACCCAGTACCTTGAAGAGGCAGACGAACTTGCTGATCGTGTTGGCATAATTAATAATGGTTTAATAGTTGGAGAGGGAACTCCAACCGAGCTGAAAAGAGCAATTGGGTCAGATGTTATTCAAGTACGCTTAGAAGATAATTTTGAGTTGGCTAAAAACAAGCTTATGAATCTAGAGGTTGTCGAAAATATTGACATCGGTCCAAATGGTTTGTTAATTTCTGTACTTAACGGGGCTGCTTCTGTTAGTGACATTGCTGTGAACCTTAGCCAAAATAATATTGATGTCAAAGAGCTTACTTTGAGAACCCCAACTTTAGATGATGTATTTCTAGAATTAACTGGTGCAAGAATGGAAGTTGGATAATGAACGATGTAATTCGAGCAAAACCTTCTGGATTTTTATCTGATATTCGAGTAATTGCTTTAAGGGCAATTAAATCTATCCCCAGAGAGCCAGAAGTTTTTATCCCTGCTCTATTTATCCCTGCATTTTTCTTTATCGTAAATATTGGAGCTTTACAAGATGTGACCGAATCTATTCCAAGTTCGGAAGGGTTTAGTTATAAAGCCTTCCAGATGCCAACTGCAATTATTTTTGCTGTGACAGGTATTTCTAGAGCTAATGGTTTGGTTACAGATATTCAAACTGGCTATTTTGATCGTTTGTTACTCTCCCCAACCAAAAGATTGCCTTTATTACTGGGACTTATGGTAGCTGACCTATTGCTTGTGATTGCTCTTTGTATTCCTGTAATCCTATTAGGACTTGCCCTTGGTGTTCAATTTGAGTCTGGTATTTTGGGCATATTTGCTTTTATGTTAATTGGAGGTTTGTGGGGTTTAGCTTTCACAGGCTTTCCGTATGCAATAGCTTTAAAAACAGGAAGTGCTGCAGCTGTTGGATCTAGTTTTCTTTTATTTTTTCCTTTTGCTTTCTTAACAACTTCTACTGTTCCGCTTGATTTGCTAACTGGCTGGTTAAGTTCAATTGCTAGATTTAATCCTTTAACCTACATTCTGCAAGGTATGCGGTCTTTAATATCTGATGGCTGGGTTCCTTCTGATATAGGCGCGGCTTTGTTACCGATTATTATTGTTGGGTCAATTTCGCAAACAATGGCTTTACTCGCTCTAAAAGGCAGAATTTCTCGCGGATCCTAATAGTTCAATTCTGACATGTTATTCAAGCAGATGTGCTCTATGGCGAAGTTCGTTGTAGGATCTAATAGTGACTATTGTAAATCCTGACAGCACTCCGAATGATAGCAAGAAGCCTTCAAAGACACGTTTAATAGCTGTTGCTAACCAAAAAGGTGGAGTTGGTAAAACTACAACCGCTGTAAATCTTGGTGCTGCCGCAGCCGAGCTTGGGCATCGTGTGCTTTTAGTTGATTTGGATCCTCAAGGTAATGCAACTACAGGTCTCGGTTTAAACCCACAAAAACTAGAAGCATCAATGTACGATGTCTTACTTCATGACGTTCCTCTCGATGATGCCATCGAGGCGTCTTGTGTGAAGAATTTTTTTGTAGCACCATCAAATTTAGCTTTAGCTGGTGCTGAAATAGAATTAGTACCCGCTTTTAGCCGTGAAACACGTTTAAAATCCGCCTTGGAAAAAATTGAAGCCGATTTCGATTTAATTCTTATTGATTGCCCACCATCACTTGGCCTACTCACGGTAAATGCTTTAACTGCAGCAAAAGAAGTGCTTGTACCTATTCAATGCGAATATTATGCCTTGGAGGGTGTCGGTCAGCTTATAAGAAATGTCGAGCTTGTTCAACGAAATCTAAATTCTGAATTAGTAATGTCACACGTCGTTTTAGTAATGTACGATGCTAGAACTAACCTTGCTTCTCAAGTTGTATCTGAAATACGTAACCATTTTGGAGAAAGGGTTTGTAAAACTGTTATTCCTCGAACTGTTAGACTTTCGGAAGCACCTAGCTTTGGACAACCAATAACTGTTTTTGATACTGCTTCTAGAGGTGCATTGGCATATCGAGACTTAGCACGAGAAGTTGCAGGTGTTCATTCTGAGTGATTCTTATTCTTTAAGCGACCTGTTAAGTATTGATAGCGATGGTTCGGATGTCCAAAATAATTCAGACGACCAACGTAGATTAGTTGAAATTTCAATACATACTATCATTCCGAACACTTTTCAGCCGCGTAAAGATTTTGATCAAGAGCAATTGCAATCTTTAAGTGATTCTATAAAACAGCTCGGAATCCTCCAGCCGATTCTTGTTCGATCCCTAGAAAATGATTCCTATGAGTTGATTGCTGGTGAACGACGTTGGAGAGCAGCAAAAATTGCTGGCTTAACTACTGTTCCTGCGATTGTCAGTAACTTAGAAGATTTAGCTTCTCTAGAACAAGCTATTGTTGAGAATTTACACCGTTCAAATTTAAATCCAATTGATGAAGCTGAGGCTTACCAGCGATTGATAGACGATTTTGATCTTACCCAATCAATGGTGGCCACTCGCATGGGTAAATCTCGTTCTGCTATCGCAAATAGTTTGAGGTTGCTTTCACTCCCCCGAAGCATTATTGAACAGATACGATCACAATATATTTCGTTTGGTCATGCCAAAGTTCTATTACAACTTTCTAATGAAACTGATCAGATTAATTTCTCTCGAGAGATTATTGATAATAGCCTGAGCGTTAGATCTCTAGAAAAATTGATTAAATCCCATATTCAAACAAAGTCTGTAAAATCTGAATATACAAAGAATGCCAATGTCGATTATGGATATTTAGAAGTTGAATCTCAGCTATCTGATTTACTTGCTACGACCGTGAAAGTTGATGCGAATAAATCTAAGGGGACTGGAAAATTAGTTATAGAGTTTGCAGATACTTTCGATTTAAATAGAATATTTAACAAAATAAATAAGGAAAAGTAACCCTTTCGGCCCCGGATTATACCCAATTGTACGTTCTTTTCTCATTTGGTGTTTAAGTAGTTTATAGATGATTAGAGAAATTTATTATTGTATCCTACGATTTTAAACCTTTGAAGAAAGTAATTTCTTAATCCTGTAGCCATCTGATATCACATTAGAACGCTTTCTCTTCTTCAAGTCACTTTTATTGTGGTCGGGCCGCTCTCTTCGAGAATAACTAAGTATTGAGTTCTCTGCTTATTCTGATAATCTTGTTATATTATTTGTCTTTAAATTACATCAACGTACTTACACTGCCGTACTTTCAATAGCATGTATTGAGTTTGAGAACTATTTTTAGGCAGGGTATGGTTGAGTTGTATTTGTTCCACGTGGAACCCCTTGTCGCACCAACTTTCAACGCAATGTTACCCTATGCGTCCGCACTTTATTCCCATATATACCCATAATAGGGTATCAAAGTCGGACGAAGTGGTGATAAATGGCATGTTGTTGTGTATGTAATGGGTTTGATATGGTATTAATTCTTGTTTGCTAAGCGACGGGTTATATTTTTATCCAAGTGTTCCTGTGAGGGGGGACTGAGTGTTTGTCTGGGGAGTTATTATTTGGACACATCATCAATAATTGGGTATAACCGTGTACATAATGTGGATCTTAGTGGTATATCATGGTACGTAATTTGGATATGTGTGTGCAACTGCCATCTGAATGGGTATTCGAGGGTTGCTTTTTGATCAAAATGGGTATGAACATGGGCCGTCTTGGTTGGGAAGCTTGCCATACAGTACTTATTATGTATCTATGCTTTACCTTTGACTATTCCCTCTGGATTTAGCATCTGCAAAAATAGTTTATAAATTCTAATGTTGAATGATCGTATGGGTATTAATAGTGGATAACAATGTATGATTTGGGATAATGTTGTGCTGATTGAGTGTAAACGGGTGTGTCCATGGGAGATGTGGTTTATTTTAGGTTAGGAATGGTATAAAAAGGATCAGTTAGGTTATGATAGTGTTCATATTTGGTGTAGAGTGGTGCAACATTTGCAGTAGCCAATGGCTAGTTGCCAATTTATACCCGAAGCACATTGATTTATACCCGGAGACTTTATGCAGAATATTCCAAACTCGGTTGTTGTAGGAATTGGTAAAGGTGGTAGTTGTAAAACAACTTTAGCTACGCAACTTGCAGGCATATGGTCGAGTGAAGGAAAAAGAGTCCTACTAGCTGATTTAGATATGCAAGCCTCAGCCACAAAAGTAGTAGGACTTGATCCTTCACAACATGGTGATGGCCGACATCTTATGGATTCGGTAATGTACGGAGACGAACTCGTAACGGTAAAAGCAAGAGATAACCTAGAAATTGTTGTTGCTGGACGACATACAAAGACTTTGTCAAATCATTTAGTTACGGCAGAAAGTGCTTCAGATACTTTTGCTTTACCATTTCAAAAAATCGCTGTCTCAGGCCGGTTTGATCGAATAGTTTTTGACTTGCCGCCATCAGGATCGTCGCGCTTGGCTGATATGGCAATGCAGACTGGTCAATATCTTTTAGTTCCAACAAGTAGTGGCGTAGATAATATTGAAGGTCTACGAGTATTAGCGAGTGAATTAGAACTATTGGATTCCGAAATTATTTTGCTCGGTGTCGTAATGATGAAGATAAGTGCCGGGGCTTCACGCAAAAGAGCAGACACCAAAGAACAAGTCACCGAAATTTTAGCTGGAGTTGCAGATCCCTTCCAAACAATTATTCGCGATGCTGGGGCAGCTTACGATGACAGTAGAAAAGCGAGTTTATTCTTGCATGAATACGCTGAATGGGCAACAACAGTATCAGTAGCCAATCAAATTAAAGGCAAAATTCGTATCCCGACAAACTTGGCGGCATTAGCACAAGAATTTTATGAACTTGCAGATGAAGTTGATGATCGTATAGCTATGGCAGACAAAATATTAGATGAAGGGGAGTAATGGCAGAAAAAACATTAAAAAAAGCACGAGGTCTGAATTCAATTGCAGATCCCTCAAAATTTAGAGGGTCAAATGGCAGAAGGTCTGCTCCGGTTCCAGAAGAAGTATTGCCTGAAGTTGTTGAAAAAAACGAAGTAGAAATTGATCTTAGGGTCGAACAGAAAATAGAAGACATTCCTAAACCTGTTGTTACGCCACATAGGGCAGTTCAGCCTGGAACAAAAAGAGTACGGCGAGAGTTATCAATCCCTATATTAATTGCTGATAAATTAGAAGAAACAGGAATAAATCCTGCAGACATAGTAATGCAGGCTTACCGCAAATATAGCGACAATATATTTGAAGGCCAAAAAGGCAGAATGGTTTCTAAAGGCCGCAAACGCTTAAGAATCTCTATTTCAGACAAAGAGTTTGAACAAATAACAAGATTAGGCCAAGCTCGTGGTTGGAATAGATCAGAAACGGTTTCAGTACTGCTAGCAGCTGAGCTAGTAGAACTAGATTAAAGGCCTAACTCGACAATAAGTTCGTCTTTACCTTTTGCGCCAACAAGAGTCTTTTCTACTTCTCCATTTTTGAATAACAACATAGTAGGTATAGAGCGAACGTTATAACGCATAGCTAAACCTTGATTTGCGTCAACATCTACTTTTGCAATTTTTACGTTGTCTGCTTGTTCGACAGCTATTTCTTCCAAAATAGGAGCAATAGCCCGACATGGACCACACCATTCAGCCCAGAAATCTATTAAAACAGGTTCAGCTGAATCTTTAATAAATTGATCAAAATCTGCTTCACTTAAGTTGGTTATATTTTCTGACATTTTTGTCTCCTTAGACTTAGAATATGGTAACAATCAAAAGATAATAAATATTCCACGTTTAGTAATTATGTTGGATCTTCAGCATAACATGATAATTAATTTTGGTTAGTTATGAATATTAGACTCTAGCCATTTTTCGGCATCAATAGCTGCAGTGCAACCAGATCCAGCAGCAGTGATTGCTTGTCTGTAAGTTTCGTCTTGGACATCACCGCAAGCAAAAACACCTTCGATATTCGTTTTGCTACTCGGCGCCGCTGTGACTATGTAACCTTTTTTGTTTAATTCAACTTGATCAACAAAAATATCAGTATTTGGTCTGTGGCCAATGGCAATAAATAAACCAGTAACATCTAGTTTAGAAATTTCGCTTGTTTGATTATTGGTTATACCTATAGCTTCTAAACCAGAGTCACCGAATATTTCTGTCACTTCTGAATTCCATAAGAACTCGATTTTTTCGTTATCGAATGCTCTTTGTTGCATTATCTTTGACGCCCGCAGAGTGTCTCTGCGATGTATTATTGTAACTTTTTTAGCGAACTTTGTTAAAAAGGTTGCTTCTTCAATTGCTGAATCACCGCCTCCTACAACTGCAATGTTTTGATCTTTGAAAAAGAATCCGTCACAGGTTGCACATGTTGATACGCCTCTTCCAATGAGTTCAGTTTCATTCGGAAGATTTAGCATAAGCGACTTAGCACCAGTTGAAATAATTATGCTATTAGCTAAGTGTGTTGGTTCTGTACCAGTGTCGCCAACCCATACTTTGAATGGTCTTTCGGAGAGGTCAACTTTTGAGGCTTTGACAGTATTGAATTCAGCACCGAATCTACCGGCTTGTTCTCTGAACGAAGACATTAATTCTGGGCCCATAATACCTTTTGGAAATCCAGGAAAGTTTTCAACTTCAGTAGTTAACATTAATTGGCCGCCGGGTTGGTCGCCACTAGAAGAAGGTGCTCCTTCTAGTACTAGTGGGTTTAATGAAGCTCTGGCTGTATAAATAGCTGCGGTTAGCCCGGCAGGACCACTTCCAATAATAAGTACATCATGGATATTGTTATTCGACATTATTCTCTTTCTTTGGTTCTTTTTTTCTCCAGAGAAATGCTCCAATTAATAAAAAAATTGAACCAATTATGAAATATGCAAGCCATGTTTCGCCATCATTAACAAATGATAGCTCTCCGGTAGCCACGACTAAGAGGCGAACCAGTAATATAAAACCAATTATCAATGCAATTATTCCAATTAAAGCGATGGCTGCCAGATAGACGACATAGCGAGACGCTATCAATGCTGGACCAGTTGTTTTATTTCGGATTGAATCTACTTGATCAACAACAAGCTGGGAGGCTTTTGAGGGCCAGTCATCGTTTTTTTCGTCAATATTGTTTAGAGAGTCTGTTTCATCCATTGTTTAGAGATCCTACACAATAAGTGTGCTTGTTAAAGTATATGAACTTAAATTCTAGTTCTAAACGAGGTTTTGATATGTTTTTGCCCAAAGAAGTCAGTAAAACTGTTAAAGAGTAACAAATTTTTGAAGTTAACTTACAAGTAGTTCATTTAGCTGGAAATAGTTGCTGTTATTAGTTTGCCCTGTATCTAAGATATTAAGTGAAATGTACTTAACCTTTTCTGTAGGGATTTTTAGGATTACATTCTCGTTAGTATTTGTGAATAAAGAAGTTTTAACTACTGAGGAATTTTCGTCAAATAATGTAAATTCAATTTTCCAATTTGTAGAAGGTGTACTTAGTTCAATTTCTGATATATCTGAAATATTTTCTAAGGCTACAACCAAGGTGACTCCACCTTTTAGTTTGTCAATATCAGGGTCATTATAAGTTTCAGTTTGCCAAGATGTTTCTAAGTCTGAATCCGTTGCTAAAGGCACAGTTGCATCATTTTCAGAATTATCGCCGTTTTGGTCGAGCACTGCTTGCTCGGATATGACAAGAACGTCTTTATCTGTAGAGTTCACTGAAACATCGGGATCTCCATTATTGCTAAGAAATGGACTTATCAATAGATAGATTGCGAACACAAAGGCAGAGATAAACAGAAATGCCATAAGAACAGGTACAACCCAGCTAGTAGATAGCGGTCCATTAGACTTAATGGGGACTACCTCAGCCTCTTGGGGCGCACTTGTTGCAAGAATTATTGTATTATCCTGAGTAGAGCTAGAATCTGTAGCCGGGCCATAAGGATTTAAATTCCGTTTTGTTTTCATGGGTGAGTTACTAGAACGGAATGTTCTGCCGATTCTGCGCCTGTCTATGCGTAATAAAGCTTTTTTAAATTCTTGGGCATCGTTGTATCTATTATTAGGGTTTTTTTCTAGAGCTTTAGCAATTACTTCTTCAATTTCACCGTTTAATTTAGGGTTTAGTGAACTGAGTTTTGGTGCAGGGTTTTGAAGTCGTGAGAGCGCTGTTGCCGCTTCGGTATCTGCTAAAAATGGAGGTGTTCCTGTTAAGGCTTCGAACATTACCACAGCGAGAGAATATACATCTGACCGTGGGTCTGCATTTCCGCCAGTGACTTGCTCTGGGGCAAGATATTTGGCTGTTCCAAGAAGCATCCCAGTCGCTGTGAGGTCTGCATCTTCTGCGGCTTTTGCTATTCCAAAGTCAGTAATTACTACTCTACTGTCAGGGCATAACATTATATTTGCGGGTTTAATATCTCTGTGAATTATTCCTTCAGAGTGGGCAGAGTGCAGCCCGTCAGCAATTTCAGTTCCTATATCTAAAACTTCTTCGGGTTTCAGGATATGTTGGTTGTCTAGCCTATTTCGGAGGGTTTCACCTTCGATTAGTTCCATTACGATTGCTTCAACGTTTCTCTCTGAAACAGAATCGTAAATCGCAACAATTGATTCATGCGAAAGTTTAGATGCAGCTTCTGCTTCTCTTTTGAATCTTGAAATAAATTTTTCATCGTTGGTTAAGTGCTGATGTAGAACCTTAATTGCTACTGATTGGTTGTCTTGCATGTCGTTTGCAATCCAAACCTGAGCCATCCCCCCAGACGCGAGGGAATTCAGCATCTCATAGCGGCCAGCTATTATTCGCCCGGGAGCAACTATTTCGGTGGTCTCTGCCATCCCAACTTTCAAAATCTTTAACTCTGTATTACAGTATATATCAGCTTGTAGAGGTTTCTTATTCGATTCAGGTTTGATTACAGAATTGAAGCATTATCGGATTTTTTAGATTCATTGCCGATTTTGTGTTTAGATACGTCAATCTCTCTGGAGTTTTTCAATTTAAGTTTTGATTTGATTGACAACAACCACCATAAAAGTAAAAACCCTAGTGCCCCGCCAGTGAGAATTATTCCGAAGTTGGGTATAACAGATGATCTGATTCTAATTTGGTCCTTATCTAGAATTAGTGATCCGTCTGAGTTAAGTAGCACAACGTCTAGGTAAGAGACTCCGAGAGAACGAACGTCAATTTCTATGTTTTCTAGTGTGTTACCTGGTTCGATTATTAGTTGGCGGGTAGCTTTATCAACATCAATCTTATCACTCGAGAGTTTTATCATTACCTTTCGATTTCCGGTCGAGTTGTTAGTGATTGCTATTGGAATTTGTGCATTGCTTGCGGTTAAATTAATTGATTGGTTTGGGGTTAGAGCAATGGATTCAAATTCTGAATCTATTGTTTCTATCAATGGCTTAAGAGCCTGTTCTGGGTTGTTAGATGCCAGAGCTTCTCCGAATTGATAGGAATAATATTCAGGGGTAATCCCGCCTTCAGAATATAAAAATTGGTAACTGTTTAATTTCTTCAGGGTGTTGCTTACATGTGGGTAGTTCCCGGGAATAAATTGATTAGATTCTGAAAGGGTATATGTCTTTTTGGTTCTAATTTCTTTGGTTTCTATAGGAGCCGTGAAAAAATCACCGTTTTCTTCTAGCAGATATTGCAAATTATTTATGCTCTGGTCTGTATCTAAAGTTATTTGGGTAACTGGTTGTGAGCTGTTAGATAGTTCGTGTGCTGCGAGTGTTTCAACGGATGCCTTTAGCGGATTTGGGTTAGTTGAAAAGTTTTTGGTTGTTTCAAAATTGCTTGCAATAATCACAGGCAAATCTGGCTGACTGTAAACTGAATTATTTAGAGAAGTAGTATAAATTTGGGTTATCCCAAGGCTTTGAGCTGTGTCTAATAGTTGTCTATTTATTGGGGTAGTTTGTAAAATGGTTGACTCGTCGATCTTCAGCCCTAAGTCGATTGATTTGAGTCTAAGTGATTGTAGATGGTCTGTATAAAGTTCGGTGGAGATTTCTACCAACGATTGGTCTTCAAATGGCGCAATATTTACTGATGGAATAATTGTTCTTGTTTTTAATGATTCTGTTAGGGTTTTGCTAGTTGCAGAATCTTCAGTAAGTTTTTGTAGTGTCTCTGCTGATATTGAAACAGAAAACGCTGAGCTACTTTGACTGATCATTTTGCTGAGGTTTTCAAAATTTGTATCGTTAATGCTGAGTATTAAATGATTGAGTGTTGGATTGGCAGGACCTATGATTATGTAGGTTTTTTCGGTTGAGATAATAGATTCATCTTCTAATAAATCAAATGTTATTGGATACACGCCAACATCTGGGAATAAAATTGAGTTACTTGTTCTTGGATCATCTGGTAACCGAATTTCGAATTTAAATGCGAAGTTTGTGATCGATGGATTGTTAGCTGTCTTGGATTGGATGGATGAAGAAATTCTATGGATCGGATTAGATAAGTTTGTGCCATTAAGTTCTAAAACTTTACTAAATATTGTTGCTTCGACGGAGTATTCTTTTTCTTGATTTTCAGATACTTCTAAATCGGCAAACCAAGTTTCTGTAGCTGATGTTCTTTGTGTCTGGTTAACTAGGTTGATCGAGGGGTCATTGTTTTGAGCGTGTGTTGGTTGAGCAGACAAAATATATAAATAAAGCACTAAAGAAGCTACTGCCAAAGTATAGATTTTTATTGGTTTCATTTTTTGTCCCAACGAAGTACAAGTAGTCCTTGTGGTTGTTTCTCGAAAGATTCAGCTTCATACATATTGATTGCTTTTATATTAATCTCCTGGGTATTTACCATTGCTGTACGGGCTCCCTTTTTGTTGAACCAGTCCAGAGAGTCTTTAACGAGAGATTTTCCGAGGCCTTTATTTTGATGGTTAGGATGCACAGCAAGCCGTTGCAAATATCCAGTATGTTTGCAGTACCCATATATAGAGTAAGCAATAATCTTATTTGCTTCATTTATTGTTCGGACTTTATTTGTGGGGGTCGCATTTTTTGCTCTAAGAAATGATGTTTTTTCGAACTTCCAGAATTCATCAAAACTGAGAGTGTCAATATTTAGTATTTGTTTTATATTCCAGGGCCTAGCGTTTTTAATATTAGTTGAATTAGTGGCTTTATCTTCTGAGGATATGGGTCTTGTTAGTAGATGTAGCTTCTCTCGGATCGTGAATCCTGCATCTAAAAATATTTGGGCGTCTTCGTAGCTTAAAGCCTGTGTAGTGGCTTCTTTGTAGCCCTTTTTTTCGAGGTCGTAGATGCAGTTTTTAACCATTTTGACCGATGTTGGTTTATTTTCGATTAAAGCAACTTCCATTGTTTTACGCCAATGGCTTATCTTTAATCGAGGGGTTTTCTTTTTGTAAGTATTAGTTCTTTGTTCAGAGACGGGGGAGCTCATTGATGAAAGTCTAATACCTTTGTAATCTGTGCGGTGTATTGTCTTATCTAAAAGAAATTCTCTTCTAAAATTTTAGAGTTATGATTAGTCTGGCAGGAGGTGCTTAAAAATGGAAGAAGATTGGATTTCTAATCTTAAAAAAACTGTAGCACCGCTGGCGCCTTTGGCGGATGAGTTTATTAATCATGGTTATAAATTATATTTAGTTGGTGGCATTGTCAGAGATTCAATTCTAGGGTCTCAATTTTTTGACGATTTTGATTTAACAACTGATGCTCCTTCGTCAGTTACTAAAGCGATAATGGCAACATTTTGCGATGCGCTTTGGACTCAAGGTGAGAAGTTTGGGACTATTGGCGGATTAATAAATTCTTTGAGTGTAGAAATTACTACTCATAGGGGTGAAAGCTATTCTGAAGATTCGCGCAAACCTTTGGTTGAGTTTTCAGATTCGATAGATCAGGACTTGGTCCGAAGAGATTTTACGATTAATGCCATTGCCGTTGAGCTACCGGGGTTTAGGCTGGTAGATCCTTATTCAGGGGTAGAGCATTTAAGACGGGGGCTATTAAGAACTCCCTTGGATGCGACAGTTTCATTTTCGGATGATCCTTTGAGGATGTTTCGAGCGGCAAGGTTTTTATCAAAATTGTCGTTAAAACCGGATGAATCAATTTTTCAAGCCAGCGTTGAACTAGTGCATCGAGTTGAAGTAGTTTCGGTTGAACGGATTCGAGATGAGTTAGAAAAACTGATTCTGTTAGAGAACCCTAGGCAAGGTTTATCGCATCTATTTGATGCTGGGCTGATGGCTAATTTTTTAAATACAAATTGTGATCAAGAAATCGTAGAAAACTCGATACAACTAGCAAGTTGTAAAAGTTCAGTTCTAGTCAAGCGCTGTGGTTTGCTTTGGTTTTTTGATACTTCTGAAAAAGATTTTCTTAAATTATTAAAGTATTCAACTTTTGATCAGAAACAGACTAAAACTTTGCAGAGAGTGACTCATGAGATTATTAATTCTGAGCCGACAGATTTCTTCATACGTCAGCTGGCTCATGATCATGGGGCAGAGTTAATTGCTGAGGCCAGAGAGTTAATAAAAAATTTGAAAAAGGTTGATTCGACTATTAACTGTTCAGTTTTTGAAAGCAATTTTGATCGCCTATCTGTAGAAGAGGATTTAGAAAATATTGAGGTTCCACTTTCGGGTGCTGAAGTTATGCAGTCTTTAAATATTCAACAAGGCCCTCAGGTTGGTCAGGCGATGGGCTATCTATTAGATCATATTTTGCATTTTGGTCCGATATCTTCTTCTGATGCTTTTGGACTACTTAAGAAGCTAAAGGCCGAGGGTCTGAGTTAAATCACCCAAATCTGATTGGGTTATCCATACCTTATGTAGATGGTTGTATGTCATTGGCTGGAAATTTGCCTAGGCTTAATTTGGTTAGGTGAATACTGGGTAGAGCATATGGTCTATATCCTTAAGGGTGTATCACTTGTGGCGGTTATGATGAATATGATATTAAATGGGTTTAGAAGAATTCTTGAGAGTGGTTTGGTTTAATGAATAGTTTCTTACAAACAATTCCGGGTCCTATTTCTAGGCCGGTAAAAGCAACAGACAGATCAAAGAATCCTTTGTGGCGCTTAAGACGCTTTTTCTTTAGTCTGTTTGTTCTTGGCGTTTTGGCTATGTTTGCGCTTTTGGCTTTCTTTTTTAAAGATGATCTGCCTGCTTCTGCAGCTGAGGAAGCTGAAGCCAGTTTTTTATGTTTGGACACAGAGCTAGATTGTGGTGCTGTAACCGCTATAGCTAAAGCTGTGCAGCCTGATGGTGACCGTGACCCAGTAAATTCATTTGATGAAATTCCGGATTCCATCGTTTATGCGGTGATTGCAACTGAAGATAAAGATTTTTATAATCACAATGGTGTAAATACTATGGGCATTGTTCGTGGTGTTTTTCAAACAGTAAAGTCTAAAGCAACTGGTTCAGGTAGTGTTCAGGGTGGTTCATCAATTACTCAACAGTTGGTTAAAAATCAATATCTAGAAGCTGTAAGTTTTAATCAAAATAAAAGTGCAGCCATTGCCCGTAAGCCTAAAGAGGTCGGTTGGGCTATTAAGCTTGAAAGAAAATTAGCTTCTGAAGATTTACCTTGTAAAGCTAATCAATCAAGTAGCGATTGTGTAAAAGATGAAGTCTTAAGGCGTTATTTAAATACTGTACCGTTTGGTCGTGGTGTAAATGGTATTAAAGCTGCTGCTCGTTCTTACTTCGATAAAGATATTGCAGATCTAGAAATTGAAGAGGCTGCTTTTCTTGCGGGCGCTTTAAGGGCCCCTAAATGGACTGAACCATTGAAGTACCCTAAAGAGGCTAATCGTCGAATTAATGTTTCTTTAGACTTGATGCTGGCTGAAGGGTATATCACTGAGCAAGAAAAAGCTGATGCTATTGCTCGTATGGAGTTAAGTCCTATTGCTGATCCTGAAACCGGTGTTGAACATGCTCTTCCTCCAGTGATTCCAGCACCAAATAAGTTGGGTCTTGGCGAGGTTAAGTTCAGCGATGTTGGTTCGAAGTATTTTGTTGATGAAGTTTGGCAACAGGTTGATGAGGTCTATCCGGGTGCGCGTAATAGTGCTGGTTTAAGAGTTTATACAACTATGGATCCTGTAATGCAGACAGCTGCATATGAAACTTTAACAAGTTATGTTAAACCTGATAATACAGATATGCCAAATACTGGTTTAGTTAGTGTTGATGGTAATGGTATGGTTCGTGCCCTTGTTGGCGGTTTTGATTATGATGAAGAGCCTTTTAACTTCGCGACATCTCGTGGTAGTGCTGGCCGTCAGCCTGGTTCTTTGATGAAGCCGATTGCTTTGGCTGAAGCCATTGAGCAGGGTATTAGCGCACAGTCTTTATATACAGCACCAAGGAACATGGAAATTCCAAGTAATTACAAAGGTGTTAAAACTCCTGGCGGATGGAAACTAAAAAGTGGTGGAATTTCTGATGGTACTTATCCGAATTATCTTACGTTAGAAACAGCTACTCATAAATCTACAAATTCTGTTTATGCTCAGCTTATGTATGATATTAAGCCAGAGAAGTTTACAGAGCGGGCTTATAGTCTTGGCCTGACTAAAACGATTGATTTGCCAGGTGCTGTGTCAAATGTTCTTGGTTCAAACTCTGCATCTGTTATGGATATGGCTTCTGTTTATTCTACTTTTGAACGCTCTGGTAAAAAGATTACTCCTAGAGTTATACAACGTATTGAAGATAGAGACGGCAATGTTTTGTGTTGGTATCCGGCTGATGGTGTATGTTTAGCCGAAAATACGCCGAATGAGCCTACTATAAATGGTGAAGTTGCTATTTCTTCTCAAACTGCGCAACAGGTAAATAGAGTTTTATCTGGGATTATTAGTTCTGGTACTGGTAAAAAAGCTCAGATTGGTCGGCCTGCTGCTGGTAAAACTGGAACAACTAACAGTAATACTGATGCTTGGTTTACTGGCTATACATGTGATTTGACTACATCTGTTTGGGTTGGTTACGACGATAACCGGGAGATGGATAGTAAAACATTGCGACCTACGCCACGACAATTGTTTGGTTCAATTGTTGGTAGTACTATTAATGGCGGCGATTTACCTGCAACAATGTGGGGTAAATATATGAAAAAAGCTGTTGCGAATGCCCCTAAATG
>Ga0209828_1001148_pt1 | contig 24456 bp, 16 predicted proteins | sample MaitaG_FD_187429 | JGI IMG/M metagenome (GOLD analysis project Ga0209828, IMG submission 187429) | Marine algal microbial communities from Maine, USA - Maine_Asex2 metaG (SPAdes) (version 2) | ecosystem: Host-associated > Algae > Red algae > Unclassified | place: Maine, USA | collected 2015-01-05
GGTTGGGTGTTGGTTCTGGGCTGGGTGTTGGTTCTGGGCTGGGTGTTGGTTGTGGTGTTGGTTCTGGGCTCGGTGCTGGTTCCTGAGTTGGTTCTGGGCTCGGTGCTGGTTCTGGTGTTGGTTCTGGGCTGGGTGTTGGTTCTGGTGTTGGCTCCGGAGCGGTCGACTCCCACACAATGTGGAGCTTGGCTGCAGCACTTGGCTCACCGTCGAAGCTCTCTGCAGCGCGACGTCCGCTACCATTGAAGATGAACGTCATCGGCTGACCCGCTGACCAGCCTGGTTGCGCAATGATCTCGGACACGATTCCCGCAACGTTCGGTGTCTTGTGGTTCGCGTTGACGGTTGGCCACGGTGAGGCCGACCATTGCACAGCTGCTGAGGTGACCGGGCGAGCGGAGATATCGCCGCTAGTCGACGAGAATGCTGATGGATTCGGATTTGCTTCGCCGCGAATCTGCACCGAACTTGCCGAGGTAGACGATTCATCGACCTCAAACTCAATCCACGACGTGAGCACCTGCGCATCGGGTGGCACATCAACGTTGCGGAAGCGGATGCCAACGAGTTGCACGTCGCCGCGATCCTGCAGCAGTTCAAGGTCGCTGCTGTTCAGGTACATCTCTGAAGAAGACTTCTGCTCAGCGTCGTCTGCAGACTGGGCGGGCATAGCGATCGACAACTGCATTCCAGTTGGTGGAACGTACCCGTTTGGTACCTCCGGCTCCCCAGTCGGTATCGGTGTTGGTTCTGGTTCTGGTTCTGGTAGTGGTGTTGGTTCTGGTGTTGGTTCTGGGCTTGGGGTTGGTTCTGGTTGTGGTTCTGGTTCTGGTAGTGGTGTTGGTTCTGGTTGTGGTGTTGGTTCTGGGCTTGGGGTTGGAGGGATCGTTGCCGTCCACAGGCTGTACTCCTGAGCGCCTTCACCGATGATCATGATGTTCGAGCCGCCTGCAAGAACATCAATGCCCTCTGGCTGGGCCATCGCTGGCACTGAAAACAGTGCTGTCGGCGTTGCGCCCCATGAGCTCATCACGTACGCCGTGTTGTTCTCCTCGCTGATTACGTAAATCTCGCCCGAACTCTCGTCGACATCTAGGCCAGCTATCTCAGGAATGTTGAGCGTCTGCTGAGCTACCGCGGCAGGCGTCGTAGAAGCTTCGGGCAGCACGACCCGAAAGAGTTGGGCGCTGTTCTCGAGGCCGACGTAGAAAACGTCTGAACCGCTCGTGGATTCGCTCGGAGAGAAGGCGACGCCTTCGAGGCCATCGCCTCCAGACGGTGGACCAACCCAAGGAGCGAGCGGGACGACTCGTTCGAGTGACGGGGCTGAACCGTTGACGTTGATAAACAACACACTGTTCGTCGCTTCGTCCACCACTGCTACTCGCCCTGGGCTCAACCAGGTAACGCCCTCGGGGTCGTTGGTTTCGGTTCCGCTAAGTGACTGGATGTTCCACGTGGCTTCCATCTGCCAGTTCGAACCATTCTCGACCCATTGCAGTAGACGATTGAGCTTGTTGTCGACGGACCACAAGGTGCCGTCTTGTCCGCGAGTGGCGCCCGATAGATCAACGGTTGAAGATGATCCAAGAAGGCTTCCTGAGCTGGATTGTGTCCATGTGGTTTGTGCATCGACAGGCGGGGAAGACGCCAAGAGTGATGCCAACAGCGCTACGAGAGCGGCGAAGACTGCAACCAAGGAAGTGCGAAAGAGTCGGGCCATGAAGCATTGGTCGGTGAAATCGAGCCGCGGCTAAGTTCCTGGTCATGATTGGCTCCCTAAAACAGGTCAGTGGTGTCATATATTGGGGAACGTTGGGTACGCCCCTACCCCGGCCGGGGTACACGGACCCGGGGGCGTTGTGCCTACCTGCCGCGATCGTTTCGAGAGACCGACGAAAAGGGTCGTCCAGCTGTTCAGTGAGCTAGTATTGCGTAATTGTTAGAGCGTCTAAGCTGACCTCTTTGCCTGAACGAAGGAACCTGACCTATGACTCGCATGACGCCCAGTGAAGCGTTTGTGGAAACTCTTGTTGCTCATGGAGTGACAACTGCGTTCGGCATTATGGGTTCTGCCTTTATGGATGCCATGGACATCTTTGCGCCAGCAGGAATCGAGTTGGTGCCCGTGGTGCATGAACAGGGTGCTGCGCACATGGCAGATGGGTACGCACGAGTGTCGGGCCGACAAGGCGTCGTCATTGGTCAGAACGGTCCTGGAATCTCGAACTGCGTGACGGCCATCGCTGCTGCGTTTTGGGCGCACTCTCCGGTGGTGATCGTCACCCCTCAGACCGGGTCTATGGGCATTGGTTTGGGCGGCTTCCAAGAAGCGAATCAGCTGCCAATGTTCGAGGAGTTCACGAAGTATCAGGGGCAGGTTGACAACGAGAAACGTATGGCCGAGATCACTGGCCGAGCGTTTGACCGTGCGATCAGCGAAATGGGTCCAACGCAGATCAACATTCCTCGTGACCGGTTTTACGGTGATATCGATGTTGTAATTCCCCAGCCAGCGCAGTTCGGCCGAGGCGCTGGTAGCTCTGTCGCGCTCGATGAAGCAGCTGATTTGATTGCAGGTGCTTCGAATCCGGTGCTGCTTTCTGGCGGCGGCGTGGTGCAAGGCAACGCGATGGAGCAATGTGTGGCGCTCGCTGAACGCCTGGGGTGTCCGGTGCCGAACACGTACCTACACAACGATTCGTTTCCGGCCTCGCATCCACAATGGGTTGGGCCGCTCGGATACCAAGGTTCCAAAGCCGCTATGCGACTCATCTCCGAGGCCGATGTTGTCATTGCTCTCGGTACGCGCTTGGGCCCGTTCGGCACGCTGCCCCAGCACGACATGGACTACTGGCCAGCTGACGCAAAGATCATTCAGATCGATGCGGACAACAAGATGCTTGGTTTGGTGAAGCCGATCTCGGTTGGCATTCATGGTGACGCTGGCGAAGCCGCAACGGCGTTGCTGGAACGACTCGCCGATCGTGAGCTGGTATGTGACGCAAACCGGGCCGATCGTGAAGCAGCAACCGCTGAACAGAAGAAGGCATGGGAAGACGAACTCGATGCGTGGTCGCACGAGACCGACGCCTGGTCCCTTGAAGCAATCGAAACTGCGGAACAAGACTGGCCTGGGGACTGGTTGTCGCCACGTTCGGTATTGCGTGAGCTCGAGCGGGCGATGCCAGCTCGCGTCATGGTGTCAACCGACATTGGCAACATCAACTCGGTAGCGAACAGCTACCTGAGATTTGAGGAACCGCGCAGTTTCTTCGCGGCAATGAGCTGGGGCAACTGCGGCTATGCGTTGCCAACAATCATTGGCGCAAAGAAAGCGGCACCGGACCGCCCTGCGGTGTCCTACGCCGGCGATGGCGCGTGGGCGATGAGCATGACCGAGGTTATGACCGCCGTGCGTCACAACATTCCGGTAACGGCGATCGTGTTCCACAACCGCCAATGGGGTGCGGAGAAGAAGAACCAGGTCGACTTCTATGGTCGCCGCTTTGTTGCTGGCGAACTCGACGGCGACGAAAGCTATGCCGAGATCGCCAAGGCTATGGGTGCCGAAGGCGTGCGGGTCGACAAACTCGACAACGTCGGCGCTGCACTCACCGACGCCATTCACGCACAAATGAAAGATGGCAAAACAACCGTCATCGAGATCATGTGCACCCAAGAGCTCGGTGACCCATTCCGCAAAGACGCTCTCTCCACACCGGTGCGCCACCTGCCCCAATACAAAGACTACGTGTAGGCGTCGCTACCTTCAGACTATGACGGAGTATGCGACAACAGCTGACCTTTTCGGCTTTGAAAGCGATTTCAAAGTCGAACGCTTCGCGTTCGACGACGAGTATCGGGAGCACGTGCCGGACATAGACCAGGCGTACCAGTTCGACCCCGACGTCACTGGCGCGATCCTTGCCGGGTTCTCCCACAACCGGCGAGTCATGATCCAGGGCTACCACGGCACCGGGAAATCGACCCACATTGAGCAAGTCGCAGCTCGTCTTAACTGGCCAACCGTGCGGGTCAACCTCGACGGACACATCAGCCGCATGGATCTGGTGGGGCGCGACGCCGTGGTGGTTCGCGGTGGACAACAAGTCACCGAGTTCGTCGAAGGGGTGCTGCCATGGGCCATCCAGCGCCCTGTCGCTCTCGTGTTCGATGAGCTGGACGCAGGTCGTCCTGACGTCATGTTCGTGATCCAGCGTATCCTGGAGCGCGAGGGTCGTTTCACGATGCTCGACCAGAACCGCGTGCTAACTCCGCACTCCGGCTTTCGTATGTTCGCAACAGCGAACACCGTTGGCCTCGGCGATATGACGGGCCTCTATCACGGTACGCAGCTGCTCAACCAGGCGCAGGTAGACCGCTGGAACATCGTGGCCCGGCTCGACTACCTGACCGCCGAAGCAGAGTCTGCCATTGTCCGAGCGCGGGTACCAGGAGCTGCACACGTCACGGAGATGGTGGCGATGGCCGACATGACCCGACACGGCTTTATAGCTGGCGATATTTCGACTGTGATGTCACCGCGGACCGTGATCGATTGGGCCGAGAACGCATCGATATTTGGTGATATGCGCCGCTCATTTGAGCTGTCATTTTTAAACAAATGCGACGAGGCCGAGCGGCCAGTGCTCGACGAGTACTGGCAACGAGTGTTCGGCTAACGACGTGGTCCAGAAGTCGCTTGAACGGAAGCGATCTGCGGCGCTGCGCGCTCTTAGCCGCGATCCTAACGCCGAACTGCGAGGCTCTCGTTTGGTGAGCGGCGCTCATGCCGTGGACATTGCGTCGCCGTTCCTTGCGCTAGTTGCCAACGATGACCCTGCGGTCATGCGGGGCGTGGGCGACGCGCTCGCCATGTTGTTGCGCTACACCGACCAGGAACTACATCAGCAGCTCAGGCCTCACGACCCGCTACAGCGTGTCATCTTCGACCTGCTAGAGCAGTTGCGATCTCAATCGCTTGCTCCCGACCTAAAGGGGTTGCAAGCCAATCTCGCCGCGGCGTCTGAAGCTTGGTGTCGAAATGCGCGCGCTACGGGGGTTGCCGAGAGTGGTGTAGGGCTGCTGGTCTACGCGATGACGCACATGGCGCGTGCGCGTCTTCGACTTGGTATGACGAGTGAAGAAGTCGACTCGGTCATCGAAGCACCACGCGCTCGGCTCGGACGGCTTCTAGGGCACGCACTCAAGGCGCTTACCGAATCAATGCATGATCAACGCGCGTATGCCGAACCAGCACGTGAGATAGCAAGGCTGATCAACGATCTTGCGGAGGCGAGCGAGTTCGCTGATGACCTCACCGGTGCCGCTCGCTATCAGATGTTGGTGCCACCTAACTGGCTCGACGCTGAGACCGGTGACGGTGACAATTCAACTGGCATAGCGATCGCTGCGACCTTTAACGATGAGCGCACCGAGTCCCTGTACAGCATCGGCGACTACCAGGTCTTCACCGATGCCTACGACGTCCAACGTGCCGGTGCAGACCTGTATCCGCTCGATATGCGCCGAGCAGCTCGGGTTGAACTGGATCAGCTCGTGCAGGCGCAGTCAGTGAGTCCTCACAGGATCGCCGAACGGTTGCGCAAGGTCTTTGGTCATTGGACGCAAGATGAGTGGCGATTTGGTGTCGACGAAGGAGTCGTTGATGGGCGCCGCCTGCCGCAACTCATAGCGAACCCGATGGCGCACGAGATCTTCCGGCAGCCGCGCTACGTGTTGCGAAGTGACACCGTCGTTTCGATTCTCATGGACAACTCAGGTTCGATGAAAGCCCAACGATACGAAACGCTGGCAGTGTTGGCAGACACGCTCAGCAGGGCGCTCGATCTGGCGGGGATCTCGCACGAGATACTCGGCCATACGACTGCAGCGTGGACAGGCGGCAAGGCGTTAGCTGATTGGCGTGAGGCTTCAGAACCAGACGATCCAGGCCGCATTGCAGAACTCTGCCAGGTGGTCTACAAGGATGCCGACACGAGTTGGAAGCGGGCGCGACACGCGTTGGCTTCCATGTACCTCACGACACATTTTCGGGAGAGCATCGACGGAGAGGCGATCATTTGGGCACATAGCCGGCTCATGGAACGCCCCGAGCAACGCAAGGTTCTGGTTGTGGTCTCCGATGGCGCACCGGCCGAAGCGGCGACCAATCGTGCGAATCGTCCTGGCTTCTTGTCTGATCACCTCGTCAACGTGGTCGATTTCATTGAACGTAAGTCGCCGGTTGAGATCGGCGGGTTAACCGTTGACCACGATGTCAGCACCGTTTTCCATCGGTCCGTGCCGATCGACCTTGATGCAACCCTTACGATCGGTGCTTACGACGTGCTTGAGGCACTCTTTCGGCGGTAACGGCACCGGCGGCGCTTGACTTCTTGCCTAGTTCTTGCCGTTTCGTTGATTTGACCTTGCGCAGCGTGCTCGAGCATTGGGCGCATGGATCGCAACTATGACCATACAAACTTGGGCCGCCACAAGGTGCTCGGGTCTCTCGCTGCAGGCACGGCAGTGCTGGGTGTCGCTGGAACCGCCGCAGCGCAGCAAGGCGATGGTCGCAATGGACAGGGACGCAACGGTGGCACCGGCACTGGCGGGAACGTCGGCGGCCGAAATGATCGTTCCGACCAGTCGGCCGAGGCGCCGAGTCCGCAGCCATTCTCTCGTATGTTTGCAAGGGAGTCGACCTTTGCCGAGGTCGACGACGATCTACTCACCACGTTCGCAACGCTCGGCGCACCCGCTGGTGTCCTAGCCGCACAGGACCCGCTCGAGGAAGGTGCCATCCGCCTGATTACTGAACCGGCGCCGAGCGCGAACAACGCGAACAACGCCACCCAGACTGCGGGCAGCACCTTTATGGGGCAGTTCCTCGATCATGACATCACCCGCGATGCTGGCTCGACGTTGGGCCGAGCGGTCCCGCTTGGCCGCAGTTCCAACCTGCGCTCCGCCCGTTTCGATCTTGACAGCGTGTACGGCGGAGGCCCCGAGGTGTTACGTGAACTCTACGAAGATGACGACCGCTACGTCTTTCGGGTCGAATCAGGCGGCCTGTACGAAGACCTACCCCGTGACGGTCTCGGTCAGGCAATCATCGCGGACCCTGCCGAATTCGGCAAACCTGACCCGCAAGATATGAACGGGGGTCGCCGAGCACCTTGGCGTTTCATCGGTTGGCAGACCTTCTTCGATTTCGGCGATGGCGAGGTCAAGCCGAATAAGCGAATCGACACGCATATCTCGACGCCGCTGTTCCAGCTGCCGATGGGGTCGATCTCCACCTCTCGCGGAGAGCTGATCGGTCCAACTTCATTAGCGACGCGCAACCTGCTGCGGCACATCACATGGGAGATCCCATCAGGTCAACGCGTGGCCGAGCTGATGGGGGAGACCCCACTAACGTCGGCCAACCTCGAAGACCTGACCGACGTTGCACCTCGGCTCGAGGGGGCGATGCCGCTGTGGCTTTACATCTTCGCGAGGCCGATCTCGCCGCCGACGGCTCCCATTTGGGGCCCGTGGGTGGTCGAATTGTTGCCGAGGTATTCATTGGCCTGCTCGAGATGGATCCAACGTCGATCCTTAACATCGGGGGCTGGCAACCCTCGTTGCCCTCGAGCGGGGGAGCGGGTGACTTCGTCATGACGGACCTGTTGACCGTCGCAGGCGTCGACCCGACCTCACGCGGTCAGTGACATGAAACCAAGTACGTTGGGGCATGTGGCAACCGTGCTGATCGCTGAAGACGACAACGAAATCCGGACGGCCCTCGAGCGCATCTTGAAGTACGAGGGCTATGCCCCGATCGCGGTCAACGATGGCGCCGCCGCACTCGAAGCGATCGATGAGCACAAGCCCGATGTCATCATCTTGGACGTCATGATGCCGTTCGTCGATGGACTCACGGTCTGTCGCCGATTGCGAGAACGAGGCGACCGAACGCCGGTGATGATGCTGACCGCACGCCATGAAGTAAGCGACCGAGTGGCTGGACTCGATGCCGGCGCCGACGACTATCTGGCGAAGCCGTTCGAACTTGAGGAACTGCTCGCTCGGATCCGAGCATTGTTGCGACGGGTGCTTCCTGACGACACCGAAATCCTGTCGGCGGGTGAGTTGACGCTCGACCCGCAGCGCTACGAGGTTCGCCACGGTGACGAAGTTATCGACCTGACGCGGACTGAGTTCGAGATTCTTGCGTTGCTGCTTCGAAACTCCAGCATCGTGCTTGAACGAGGCGTGATGTACGAGCGCATCTGGGGCTACGACTTCGATGGCACATCTCGATCGCTTGACGTTCACATCGGCTACCTGCGCCGCAAGCTCGAAGCCAGCGGCGCTGATCGCATGATTGAGACCGTGCGTGGCGTTGGCTTCGTGCTACGGCCCTAACGAGGGAAGCCGAAGGAATGAAGGTTGGACTAGGAACCCGTCTTGCGCTGTGGTTTGCGTTCTTGGCGGCACTCACAGCTCTCGTAACAGCGGCGGTGAGTTCGTATTCGACGAACCAACGGATCAACGATGATATTGATCAGTTCCTTGTTGACCGGGCGGCCGAGATTGCCGAAGGTCGACGGAGCGACCGCCCTCGACGTGGTCAAATTGGGCGTAACAGATCGAGTGACTTTGACACAGCGAACGAGCAGATCAATGAAGTCCTCGACCTCGTGGACTCCGATGCAGAGGTGCAGATTCTTGACCGCAGCGGAGGCGTTCTGATCTCAGCAGGCGCTTCCTTGCCGTTTGCTGAGGTTGATGAAAGATTCCTGGAACGCAGCGAGGTACCGCTTCTGCGTACCGTAACGATCGGGGACGAGCAGTACCGCATGATCACCAGCCACGTGGAAGACGGAGGGCTTGTGCAGGTCGCAAGAAGCTTGAGCTCGTCGAGTGCGCTCTTGCGTGCGTTACGCACCCGACTAATCCTTGTAGGAATTGTTATGTCTGGCGTCGCTGGACTTGTTGGCTCGATGATCGCAAGCCGTACGACGCAGCCGCTGCGCCGCTTGACACGATCGGTGGAATCAATCGCCGCCACCCAGGATCTCTCCGCACGCGTTGCGCTCGATCGCAACGATGAGATCGGGCGACTCTCGGAACGGTTCGACGAGGTGCTTCGCACGCTCGATTCGAGTCGCGACCAACAGCAACAACTGATTCAAGACGCAGCACATGAGCTGCGCACGCCCTTGACCAGCGTCCGCGCCAACATCGACTTTCTGGCGCGAGCGCATGATGCGGATGTCGACACTCGCGATGCGGTGCTGGCGAGCATTAGGGCCGAACTGGCGGAGTTGGGCGAGGTTCTCGCTGAGGTCGTCGACCTCGCTACCGAATCACGAGGTGAGGCAAGTTTCGGCGAGGTGGACCTGTCTTTGGTCGCGGAGTCAGCGATGGCACAGTTCGCTCTGCGGTCAAACCGCCCGGTTGTGCGCGAGCTTGCTTCATCGGTAGTCCAGGGAGACGAGGGTGCCCTTTTGCGGGCAGCGTCAAACCTGATCAGCAATGCCGACAAATACAGCCCCGAGGGACTGCCAATCACCGTTGGAGTCAGCGCCGGATCCTTCTGGGTGAGCGACCAAGGTCCCGGCATTCAACCACGTGAACGTGAACGTGTCTTCGACCGGTTTCACCGACTTGACCGGGATCGCTCCGCCGCTGGATCTGGGCTAGGACTTGCTATCGTGGCCAAGATTGCCAATGAACACGGCGGCAACGCGTGGGCTTCAGAATCGCCGTCGGGTGGAGCCAAGGTTGGCTTTACCCTGCATCCATAGGCCGAAGTTGACTCATCGCCCACGCGCCTGCGGCTGGCCCAGGTGCAAGCATGAAGAACGCCCAGCCCCAACCGGCTGCGTCGCGAACGACGGGAACTAAGAAGATCGTGAACACCGTCAAGACGAAACCGGCTGCAAGCTGAATCGTCAGCGCGGTTCCAACATAAGCAGGTGGACAGGTGTTGGTCACAATTGTTGAGAATTGTGCACTGTCGGCAACGACCCAGAATCCCCAGACAAGACCAACACCAATGACAAGCGGGTCAGGCGCGTCGACAAGGAACCCGACGAAGAGTGCGATTGCTCCGGACCATCGCAGTGCCTGAATCGCGGCGTCACTGTTCGTCCGCCGGTTGCTCACGACCCCTGCGTACATGGATCCAGCTGCTCCGGTGGAGATAACCGCGAAGGCTACAAAGCTTGCCTTGCGCGTCGAGCCGAGAACATCGGAGTAGAACGCTGCTATCCATGCCCACATGGCATAGAGCTCCCACATGTGCCCGAAGTAGCCGATGCTCGCAAGGCGAAACTTGCGGTCCTGCACAATCTTGCCCAACTGCGATGGATCAAACGGAGCCGAGGCGGCGCCGTAGGGGCCCGCGACGCCAAACGACTCAACGAGTACGCCGCCGAGCACCGTCAGCAATGATGCTGACAGCAAGGTCAGCTTCCATCCAACACCTCCGATTGCATTGAGGAGGTGCGGTAACGCGGAGCCAGCAGTCAACGCACCGATCATGACGCCCAAGGCGAAGCCTCGGCCGGTCCGATACCACGCGGACATCGCTTTGAGAGCCGGCGGGTACACGGCGGCTAAGCAGGCGCCGGTGACAAATCGAAGCAGTAGGGCGGGTCCGTAACGGTCGAAAATCGTGACTAGGCCATTTGCGGCGGCCGCTCCGAGCGACCCGGCAAACACCAGTCGCAGCGGCCGGATCCGATCGGCGAGGTTGGTTGTTGCAGAAAGGATCGCGCCTGCCACGAAGCCCAATTGCACAACGATTGTGAGCCAACTCGCCTGATTGTCAGACAAAACCCAGTCGGCCCGCAGCTTGCCCAAAACCGCAGCGGTCGAGAACCACGTGGACATGGAGAGCGTCAACGACGCGGCGAGCAGCCATAGCTGTCTTTTCCTGGCTGTGGTGTCCACTGTCTGTGAAGCTACTTGACGCACCCAGTACTAATGTCTGCACGCATGAAGATCTCACGTGTAGATGTGTACATCCAGGAGATTGCTGTGGCGGGCGGGATGTACGAGATGTCGACATCTCAGGTAGAGGCGCTGGACACAACAGTGGTTGCGGTTCACACCGACGACGGTCTCGTTGGCTTTGGTGAGACCTGCCCGCTTGGGCCGACCTATCAACCCCAATTTGCGTCCGGCGCACGGGCAGCGATCGCCGAGGTCGCGCCTGCGGTGCTGGGACTTGATCCCCGCCATAGCGGGTTGGTGTATCAAGCGATGGACCGGGTACTCGATGGTCACCTTTATGCGAAGGCTGCCATCGATATCGCGTGTTGGGACCTTGCGGCCAAGGTAAGCAACCAGCGACTTTGTGACGCTCTCGGAGGAGCACGGCGCGAAACTGTTCCCTCGTACTGGGGGATCATGCCTGCCACGCCCGAAGCGAGTGCCGCCAAGGCCGCAGCACTGGTCGCCGACGGATATCAGCGGCTTCAGCTCAAGACCGGCGGACCGCAATTGGCGACGGACGTTGCGTGCATGCGAGCCGTAGCTGACGCAGTCCCAGCACACATCTCCTTACTCGCCGACGCAAATCGAGGCTGGACAGCGCGTGATGCCATGGAGTTCAGCATCGCCTGTCGCGATATCCCGCTTGCGCTCGAACAGCCGTGCCGCACGCTCGACGAACATCGACTACTCGTTGGCCGAGTGCACCACCCTGTGTTTCTAGACGAATCGGCCACAGATCTCGCCAGCATCGTGGGAATCATTGGTGCAGGCATCGCGCAAGGCTTTGGTATGAAGTTGTCGCGCGTCGGCGGTATAACACCACTCCGCTCGATCATCGATGTCTGCGCGGCCAGAGGTACCCCGCTGACTATCGACGACACGTGGGGTGGCGATCTAACAGCAGCGGCGACGGTGCATTTGGGTGCAGTGGTACCTGATGGCATCTATGAGGGCACCTGGATCGCGGAGCCGTACAGCTCGTCGTCGTACCCCGTAACGACGCCAGTCGTAGCTCCCGTAGACGGCCAGGTAGCCATTCCTGAAGGGCCAGGTTTAGGCGTGACTCCCAACCTTGATGCGCTTGGAGATCCGCACGCCACCTACACACGCTTGTAGATTGCATACATGGCAATCGCAGCGTTCATCGGTCTCGGAAACATGGGCTACCCCATGGCCGGGCATCTCGTTTCAGCAGGGCATGAGGTCCGCGTCTTCAACCGCACGCAGGCCAAGGCCGAGCAGTGGGCTACCGAGCATCAGGGCGAAGCATGTGTCACTCCGGCCCAAGCAGCGACTGGCGCGGACTTTGTCGCTCTGTGCGTCGGTGCCGATGCTGATGTGCGAGCGGTGAGCTATGGCGACGATGGTGTCCTCGCCGCTATGTCGGAGGGCGCAGTGCTCGTTGATCACACGACCGCGTCAGCCGAGTTAGCGCGTGAGCTCGGCGCGAAGTGCTCTGCTCACGGTGTCGGCTTCGTCGACGCACCGATTTCTGGCGGTCAGGCCGGGGCAGAAAACGGCGCACTCAGCGTCATGTGCGGCGGTGCTCAGTCCGACTTCGACAAGGTGCAACCGCTCGTTGATTCCTATGCAGCAGCGATCACACTGGTTGGTCCGGTAGGCAGTGGACAACTCACCAAGATGTGCAATCAGATTCTGTGCGCAGGAGCGATCCAAGGTGCCGCCGAGGCCATCGCGTTCGGGCAGACGGCAGGCCTCGACATGAACCTCGTGCTGCAGGCCGTGACCAAGGGGGCTGCAGGTTCCTGGTACCTCAGCAACCGCGGTGAGACCATGGTCAACGACGAGTTCGATTTTGGCTTTGCCGTTGATTGGATGGCCAAGGATCTCGGCCTCGTACAAGAAGAGGCCCAATCAATGGGCGCTAAAACGCCACTTACCGCACTCGTCGATGGCTATCTACGAGCGACACAGGACAAGGGCGAAAATCGTCTCGATGCAACGGCGATTGTGCGTCGATATCGCGACAAATAGTTGCTCCGAGTGACTCGGGTTCTCTCGCGGTCCCTGATTCTGGGGACCTAGCTGTCTGGCGGATCATGCGATTAGTTGTTCAGTTGTGCCGTCTATAAGACGTACGACACCTTTTGTTCCGAAAGAACCCCGATGCCCCAACAAGCGCATGAACTCGCAGACCTGAGCTTGCCGCACGGTTTCACGCAGGCGCTTGGTGAAGCGGTCGGTCTTCAAGAACTCATCGACGTAGTCGCACAGTGGCTGCCCAATTTCATAGACGCTGAGCGAGCAAGTATTGCGCTTCTGCTAGACCCTGCTGACGACGTTTTGGTGATTTCGGCTATCGGCGGCGTGCTCGTGATAGAGAGCGGCACCATGTTGCCTGTTGAGGGATCGCTGGTTGGCGAAGCCTTCCGCACCCGCCGCACCGTCAACGTGGAGGAACTTATTGGGCGTACTGAGACCGAGGTCGAGGCCTTGCGCGCCGGTAACCTGCGCTCGGCTCTTGTGGCTCCGCTCATCAGTGGTGGAGAAGTGCTGGGCACGTTAAACCTTGGCAATCTTGCGCCTGCAGCTTTCACTGAGCATCACGAGCAGGTCTTGGAGATCATCGCCGGTCTGGTCGCATCGTTCGTCCGTGTGCATCAGGTGGCTGAACGAGCTGCTGAACAGGCGCTCACCGACGAGCTAACTGGTGGGTTGAACCGGCGCGCGATCTTCGCTCACCTTGACGACATCGCTCACGCTAGCGACCGAGAAACCTCGCTGCTGTATATAGACCTCGACGGTTTTAAGATGGTCAACGATGAGTTTGGTCACGCATCTGGTGATCATGTCTTGCGTGCCATAGCAGGACGCGTCTGTGATGTCGTGGGTGATCAAGGCAGTTTCGGGCGCGTTGGTGGCGATGAGTTTCTCGTGGTGGTCGCTGATGACGACGGCGGCGAACTGGCAGACAAGATCGCATCTGCGATAGCGCAAGTATGCGCGATGCCGATCACCCTCGACGGGAACCACGTCGTCGTGCGAGCCAGCGTGGGCGTCGCTACGGGCACGATTGGTCAGGCGGCGGTTAACCGGCTGGTCTCCGAGGCGGATCAGGCAATGTATGCGGCAAAGCATCGACCTGAGTCCACGGTGCGCTTCAGTGCGTCGATGGAGACCGTGGCGGCAATTTGAGCAGTTGGTCACTGACGAGGACGCCCGTCTAGGACACACTGGGTAGGTGAGTTCTCCGTGGATCATCGTGGGCGCAGGCTCTGCTGGCTGCGTTCTCGCCAACCGCTTGTCTGAGCGCCACAGTCAGCCGGTTGTCCTCATTGAGGCTGGCCCCGACCTTGGACCCGATGCTGTTCCGGCCGGAGTCGATGGGCCGAACTTCTATGCAGCCTTGGCCGAACCGGGCCGTTCGTATGAGCACTTGCTCGCACGCCGGGTGGAAGGCGGCGAACGCACGATGTATCAGCGCGGCCGAGGGGTAGGGGGTTCAAGCGCTGTCAACGCCATGATTGCGTTACGCGGCTCACCAGCTCGATACCGCAGCTGGGGGTGGGACGACACGGAAGCCGCATGGGACAAGATCCAGCTTGTCACTGAACAGCCTGACCACTCCGAGTTGGGCGCCGTCGATAGAGCACTACTGGCAGCCGATGACCGCACTGAAGTCGCAGATATGACTCGTCAACGCAGCCGCCGACTGTCCTCCGCCGAGGCGTACCTGTGGCCAGTTGCGCATCGTCCAAATCTCACGGTGTTGACCCAGTCAGCAGTGGATGTTGTGCAGTTCGATGAGCGCCGTGCGGTGGGCGTGCAGCTGGTCGACGGCACAGAAATCGAGGGCAGCCGCGTGATTCTTGCTGCGGGAGCGATCCACAGCCCAACCATCCTGTTGCGGTCTGGTGTCGACACTCCGGGCGTTGGACAGGGGCTACAGGATCATCCGTCGGCTGTACTCACGCTTGCTCTGCGGCCAGGCGTCGAGCAACAAATTGGTGGCTTACCGATTGGTTCTGTCCTCCATCTGGCAGTTGGTGATGACCCAACCCGCGATGATCTGGTGCAGGTCCTACCTTTGAGCTCAGTTGGTCTCGAACCAGCGGCGGCTGGCTACGGAGCACTGCTCGTGGCCCTCATGACGCCAAGGAGTCAAGCGGGAACCGTGACGATTGACGCTGCGGGTCAACCAGTTGTCGACTTCGCATTGCTCAACGACGTACGCGACCAACGTCTGCTGACGCAAGGCGTGCGAGCAGCACTCGAGCTCCTGCACACGCCCTCATTCGACGAGATCGTGGAACACGTATTCATCGACGATGAGGGCACTACCGCCGCGGCGCTAAGACACGACGACGCGCTGCGCAACTGGCTTCGAACGCACTGCGGCGACTACGTACATGCATCGAGCAGCTGCGCTATGGGAACCGTAGTAGATGATCGCGGCTCGGTATACGGGTATGACGGGTTATCGATCTGCGACGCGTCAATATTCCCCGAGATCCCCGACGCCAACACTCACATGCCCACCACAATGCTCGCCGAGCGAATGTGCTTGTTACTGTTGCCTTATGGGAACTGACGACAATTGGCTGCAGGGCATCACCGTCCTTGATCTCACGCGGTACCTCGCAGGTCCCTCATGCACCCGATTGCTTGTAGAGCTCGGAGCTGACGTAATCAAGATCGAGCAGCCGCCGTACGGCGATCCCAACCGAGCGGGTGCGCCACGGATTAATAAGCGTTCTGGCTTGCAGATCCAACAGAACCGAGGCAAGCGAAGCGTCTGTCTCGACATCATGAACGAAGAGGGTCAGCAGATCATCCGGGACATGGTGCCTCATGTCGACATCGTGGTAGAGAACTTCAGTCCAGGCGTACTCGACCGCAAAGGTCTAGGCTATGACCACCTCAAGGCGATCAAACCAGATGTCATCATGGCGTCGGTGTCGGGCTTTGGGCAGACCGGACCTTTTGCAAGCCGACCATGTTTCGACCTGATCGCCCAGGCCACGGCTGGCATCATGCATATGACCGGCGAGCCCGACGGCCCACCGACCTTTGTCGGCAGCGGTATCGCTGACACGAACGCTGGGGTCCACGCATTTGCTGCGATTGGTCACGCACTGTTCCACCGTGAACGCACAGGTCGCGGCACGCACCTTGACATAGCGATGGTCGACGCTCTGTTCCACATGCATGACACTGCTGTGACCACCGTGTCGATGGATGACCCCAAGGCGCCTGAGCCCATCCGTCAGGGCCGCAATTTTAACTCGCTCGCACCAGCTGGCTCGTTTAAGAGTCCCGATGGCTGGATAATTATCTTGTGCACTGAACAGCAGATGCCGAATCTTTGGAAAGCGCTTGGTCAGCCTGAGCTGGCGCAAGACGAACGGTTCCGCAACAACCCGTTACGGCTGGAGAATCGCCAAGCGCTCACCGAGATCATCGAGACGTGGATGGCTAATCAGGGCAGCGATGATGCGGTGATTGCGGCGCTGACCGAAGCCCGGGTGCCACATGGTCCTGCGCTTACGGTTGAGCAGGCGGTCCATCACCCTCACTTCATTGAGCGGGGGACGGTGCGCACGGTTCAGGACCCGCTGGCAGGCGCAGTGACAATCCCAGGGTTTCCCTTCAAGAGCAGCGACGCTCTGCCCGCTGATGACTACCACACCGCTGCACTCGGCGAGCACAACGCAGAGGTACTGCAAGGCATGCTTGGCATGAGCGATGCGCAGGTTGGCGACCTCGTGGACCGCGGCATGCTTGCAAGCAAGCCGCACTAAGCGTTGCAGATGACTGTGTTTGGCGATCGCATCAGTCATCTATCCCTGCGACGAAGCACACATCTTGGTCGTCGCTGGGACCAAACTGATAGCTATCGAAACATGAGTCCGGCGAAATCGCCAGACGATCGCCATTCGTCGATATAGCTGAAATATGCAACCGGACCATCGGGGTACCCAATGAAGTTGCGGCGGCCTACGTCGTCAGACAATTGCCCTTCGTTGTTGTAATACCCAGGTGTGCAACTCGGGTCGTTGCCGAACGTGCGGCCGCCTGCCTCGAGCAAGGCGACCCAATCAGTTTCTGCCTGCTCGGTGACTTCGACTTCATCGAAACCCGAGTTGATCGCATGGGCAACGATTGTCGCAACGGTTTGACCTGCCTCGGTCAAGTTGTGCGGAACGTTGGAGATCAGGTTTGCGCCCTGCGTTGGGCCAACGACGAAGAGGTTGGGGAATCCGTGCACATGGATGCCGTGCAGGCTCACCATGCCATTTTCCCATCGCTCGGATAGGCGTTCGCCGGTGCGGCCGGTCGTATCGAATCCGCTACGTCGCGTGTACGACGTGCCGACCTCGAATCCTGATGCGTAGATCAGGCAGTCGACCTTGTAGTGCTCGTTGCCGACGAAGACGCCGTTCTCATCGATCTTGCGCACGCCCTCGCCGTCGGTGTCGATGAGCTTGACGTTCGGTTGGTTGAACGCCGACAAGTACTCGTCGTGAAAGCACGGCCGTTTGCACAGTTGGCGGTACCACGGCTTGAGCGCCTCGGCGGTGGCTGTGTCGCATACAACGTCGTCGACTCGGTCGCGTATCTCTGCCATCTTCTCGTCGTCGCTGTCGTGGTACGCCTGGACAAGGCCGTCGGGTGAGAAGTCACCGTTCTCGATCGTCTTGTCGCGAATTCGCTGCGAGATATCGGTCCAGCCGTCCATGACCAGGTCTTCGTCGGTGAAGCCACCGGTTTGCAGCGTCGTGAAATTCACAAGCCACTCTTGCTGCCAGCCGGGCTCGAGGTTGGCGAACCACTCTGGGTCGATGTCGTGATTGTTTCGGATGTCGATTGAGCTCGGGGTCCGTTGGAAAACAAGCAGCTGGTCCGCGGCGCGTGCAAGGTGAGGGATGCATTGCACTGCCGTGGCGCCAGTGCCGATAATGCCGACTCGTTTGTCGGCGAGCCCATCCATAACAGCGCCCGCCGGATCACCACCGGTGTAGTCGTAATCCCACCGGCTGGTATGGAAACTGTGACCCGCAAAGTCGTGAATGCCCTCGATGCCCGGCAGCTTTGGACGATGCAACGGGCCGGTCCCCATGGCCACAAACTTGGCGCGCATCTCGTCGCCTCGATTGGTGCGGACAATCCAGCGCTGAGTGTCGCTGTCCCATGTGAGGTCGGTGACTTCGGTCGAGAAGCACGCGTTGTCATACAAGTCGAACTGCGTGCCGATGCGCTGACAGTGCTCCAAGATTTCGGGTGCTTGGGTGTACTTGCGAGATGGCATATGGCCGGTCTCTTCGAGCAGTGGCATATAGATAAAAGCAGCGGTATCGCACTGGGCTCCGGGGTATCGATTCCAGTACCAGGTGCCGCCGAAGTCGCCGCCCTTCTCGATAACCCGCACGTCGTTGATGCCTGCTTGCTTGAGGCGTGCTGCGGTTACGAGACCAGCGAAGCCTCCACCGATAAACGCAAAGGTGACGTCGTCGGTTAGCGGTGGCCGGGCGACGACAGGTACGTATGGATCGTCGAGGAAATGGGAGAACTTGCCGGTTGGTTCTATGTACTGCTCGTTGCCGTCGGGCCGTAGTCGCTTGTCGCGCTCGGCCAGGTACTTTGCTTGCAGATCTGCGTTTGCCACGCTTGTAGGTTAGTGAGGTTGCACCTTGTGAAGTAACGCAACGATGTCAGATGGCACGGTCGCTACATGCGCGCCCGCAGCTGCTAGCGCCTCCATCTTTGATGCGGCCGTTCCTTTGCCGCCTGAGACCATGGCCCCCGCGTGCCCCATCTTCTTTCCTTCCGGTGCGTTTTGGCCGGCAATGAAGGCAACGACGGGTTTAGTCATAGATGGCAGGTATTCAGCGGCTTCCTCTTCCATCGGGCCACCGACCTCGCCGAGTAGCACGACGGCATCAGTCGAGGGGTCGGCTTCGAACCAACCGAGCGCGTCCCGGAAGGTGGTCCCAACGATCGGGTCACCACCAAGGCCAAGGAACGCTGACTGCCCGTACCCGGCGGCGACCAGGTTGAGATTGATGAGTGCGCCCAGGCTGCCGCTGCGCGACACGACACCGATGCGACCTGGTGCGAAGAGTCGATCCGACCAACCCGGCATGATTCCAACGAAGTCCCGGCCGGGAAAGACGACACCAGGACAGTTGGGTCCAATAAGCCGAGCTTCGGCAGCGCGAGCCAGTGCCACAATTTCCATGGTGTCGTGGACCGGTACAAACTCAGCGAGCACGATCACCGTTGGAACACCGGCCTCAATGGCTTCGACCGCAGCGCCTTTCGCAAAGCGTGCGGGCACAAAGATGACCGACAAATCGATGGGGTGTTCGTCGAGGGCATCGGCGACCGTTCCGTAGACCGGTACGCCAGCGACGGATTGGCCGCCTTTGCCGGGCGTGCAGCCCGCAACGACAGCGGTGCCATTGGCAAGCATCTGTTCGGTCCAGTAGGTGCCTTCGCCGCCGGTGATTCCTTGCACAAGCACGTTGGGTTTGGTCGAGATCATGCGCTTGCCCTGGCGGCCATGTCGATAGCGGCACGAACGGCGTCGTCCATGGTTTCGTGCGGCTCGATGCCAAGATGCTCCCGCACGAGCTGCTGTGCTCGCTCTTCACCAGTGCCATGTATGCAAAAGGCCACCTCGAGTTCTGGTTTTAGTTGATCGAATCCGGCAATAAGGCCCTCGGCGATGACGTCGGTTCGGGCGTAGGCCCCACACAGATTGACCAGCAGGCTCTTGACCCGCGGATTCTTCAACACGAGAGCGAGCGCAGGGGTCGCCCGTTTGTACGCCATGCCGCCAACCTCAAGAAAGTTCGCTGGCCGGCCGCCATGTGCGGTCACAGCGTCCATGGTCGACATGGTTAGACCAGCGCCATTTGCGAGGACTGCAACATCTCCGTCGAGCTCAACGAACAAGAAGTCTTGGTCCTTGGCTTCGAGCTCAAGTGTGGTCCCGATCGGACGTTCTTCGGGGAGCTCACCTTGGCGAAACACGGCGTTGTCATCGATGACGAGCTTGGCATCAAGCGCTACGAGTTCCCCGCCAGCGGTGACCGCGAGCGGGTTGATTTCAAGAAGCTGAGCGTCGTACTGCCGGAACAACCCATACAGAGTGAGCATGAGGCCAGCGAGCGGTGCGTGCACGTCGGCTGGCAGCGTCGTACGCGCTGCGATCTCGATCGCCTGGGTGGCCGTTAACCCGGTGCGGATGTCGACCGCTGCCATATGCACGAGTTCTGGGCTGGACTCGTGCACCTCTTCGATGTCCATGCCACCCTCGGTTGACAACATCAGCAGCGGTCCGGCCGAGCTGGGGTCAATCGTGATCGCGACGTAGAGCTCGTGAGCAATATCTGCGCAGCCCTCGACGAGCACCCGTCCGATAGTGAACTCGCCCAGGCTGGATCCAAGAAGTCGTTCAGCTGCTCCATGTGCTTCGCCCGCAGTATCGCATTTGACGATGCCGCCGCCTTTGCCTCGTTTACCAGTCGGTACCTGGGCTTTCACCATGACGGGCAAGCCAATGTCGCTTGCAATGGTCTGCGCGTCGGCGGCCGTAGTCGCAGGTTTGCCCGTAGGGATCGGGATACCGCCAGCGGCAATCAGTTGTTTGGCATCGTGTTCTTCGACGAACACCTCAGCCTCGACGAGCGAGGTAGTCGCCGAAAAGCTCGTGCTCGGTCGGTTCCGTACTGGGAATCGGTCGAGCCAGATACGTGTAATTGAGGAAGTGCTTATAGGTGAGGTTCTCGCAGGTGTCGTTGTCGCCCCACGTACCGGCGCCCATGGAGAGCGTGAAGTCGAGGCCGTTGTCGAAGCTGCCGCCGTTGTTGTATGCGTGTGGTTGGTTGACAAGCACGGTCGATACGCGAGCGCGGGCAGCGAGCTGCTCGATCCGGTCGTCGTTTGACGAGTGGATGCCGCACGAATGCCCCTCGCCCATATAGCCCAGGATGCTCTCGACGGTGTTGAGTGCTTCATCGAAATCGTTTGAGCGATAGACGGTGAGCACTACGGAGAGCTTTTCACCAGAGAAAGGGTGATCAGCCCCGATGCCCGTTTCTTCGACAATGAGAAACCGGGCTGCGTGAGCATCGGGTGCGGTCAGGCGAGCGACGTCTGCAATTCTGCTTGCAGGCTGCGCGACGATCTGGCGATTCAGCTGGCCGTTTGGCCACATGGCTTCTTGCAGCTGGTCCTTGTCACCTGCCGGAACCAGCCAGCCGCCGTTGTCGCGTAGCTTGTTAAGTACGTCGTCGTAGACCGATGCGTCGATGACCAGCGCGTTCTCTGACGAGCAGCTGGTGGCGTGGTCAAAGGTCTTGCTGGCAACGATTTTGGTGACGGCGTCGTCGAGGTCTGCTGTTTCGTCGATGATGACAGGAGCGTTACCGACCCCGACCCCGTGCGATGGGGTCCCACTGCGATAGGCCATGTCTACGTTTGCAGGACCTGCGGTGACAAGGGAGTAATCGGCTTGTGCCATGAGTTCGGCCGCTATCGCTTTGCCAGCGTCTTTGTTCTCTGCAGCCAGGCTCACGAATTGCACGAGATCTGCCGGTGCTCCGAGCTCGGTGAGCTGCCGGCGGGCAAGCCGCACGGCTTCCGCGCAGGTGGCTTCGCCGCGGGGGTGCGGTGCAAGAATGACGGCGTTGCGCCCCTTAAGCGTGATCATCATATTGTTGATGGGCGTTGCGCCAGGATTGGTAGATGGCAGGACACACGCGATGACGCCCATTGGTTTGGCAATCGTCGTAACGCCGCTTGATTCGTCTACATCGATGACGCCAACCGATTTGGCTCCTTTGAGGTCAGCGAGTGTGCCAAACGTCTTGCGCATGATCTTGGTTGCCTTGTCCGCTGCATTACCAAGACCGCTCTGCTCAGCAGCAAGGCGGGCGAGCATCTCGACGGTCGCAGGCCGTGTCGCGGCAAACGCAATTGCAGTGACGATGTCATCGATCTGCTGCTGGTCCCAAGTCTCGATCGTACGCTGCGCGATTCGGGCACGATTGACGGCAGCGTCAACGGTGGGGTGGTGCGCTGTCGGGGCGGGTTCAGCGTTCATGAGAGGCTCCGGTTCTGCGATGAGTCTGGTATGCGCGAGGTGCGCCTCTCCGACACTACGCGCTACGGAACCCGCTAGGCCAAAAAGAGGTTGGAATGACTGAGAAGAGACTCAACCTTAAGTATAGGTATATGTCTTACATGGGGGCCATCTGGCCTACCTACCCCATGTGAGGCTGTTAGTTCTCACAGAGCCAAAAATGATGGAAGAAACGCCGCAATTGGCCAGCACGCCGCCCTGTCACGTAGGCAAAATTGCCCTCGCGCAAGATGCCGTAGGTTCGCTATAACAGTGGGCTACGGGTCTCGCGCAATGTGGGCGCTCTGACCTAGGACCGAAGGTTGTCATGAACATTTTGAAGAGAAAATCTGCCGTATCGCGGCGTGTTGCGGCGGGAGTTATATGTCTCGTAGCTGCAGCAATGCTGATGAGCGGCTTGATCTTTGTCACGCCTGAAGGTGCACAGGCGCAAGTCGCTGTCACACCATCGACGTGTTACACGATCAATGAGAACGGCAATGCGCCAAACACGTTGGTGCAGATAGACATCGCTGCGGACGGGTCATTCACGCTGACCGACCTAGGCGCGGTCCCTGGTGGCGTGAACATCGAAAGCCTCGGCTATCGCAACTTGTTTGAGCCTTCCGCTCTGTACACGTGGGATCCATCGAGTGGCACGTTGCTTGCACTGAGCGTCGACAGTGTCGCCCCGACGGCCACGATCAGCGCCGTCGCCTCGGCCGACATTGGTGACATCGACGGCCTCACCTGGCGCTTCGACGACGACCTCGATCCAGCTAACGATGAGCTTTGGGTCGTGGAACGTGTCGCCAATGGACTGGACCGCATCGCCCAGATCAACCCAAATGGCGGCGGCTACCTCAGCGGTCCGACCGAGATACAGACAACCGGCGGAGGCACACTCGACAATGTTGATGGCCTCGCGTGGGACCCACAGACTGACACCTTCTGGGGCGTAGTTGGCGGAAACGCTCAACCCAACGTTCTCATCCAGATTGGCACGGACGGTTCCGTAATAGAATCACCCGCCTCGACTTTGATTGACATCGAAGGTCTTGGCTTTACCAACGCTGGTCAGATGTACGGCACTATTGGCGCCGATGGTCCAGACGCCAACAGCCTGGTCTTGCTCAACCCCGGCAGCGGCCAAGGCCAAGTACTCGGCAGCCTGGCAAGCACGGGGTATGTCGACTTTGAGGCATTCGACTGCGCTGGCGGTCCAGCAGTGCTCGAAGTCCGCAAAACGGTTCTTCCCGGCGCAGACGCCGTGTGCCCCGCAACCTACGACGATGCTCTCGACGGCACCGACGTCATCCCCACCGCGATTGGCGCCACCGTTACGTACTGCTTCTGGGTCCTGAATTCAGGAAACGGCGTTGCATTCAACGTTGCTGTAACCGACGGTGATCTCGGCTATTCGGCCCCGGTGATTGCTTCGCTCGTTCCTGGGGAAACAGCTCTGGCTGGGCAGGTCAACGAAGTTGTCAGCGATACGACGCCAGTCCTTAACACTGCGGATGTCACTGGTATCGACGAACTCGGTCTGATCTCAGAAGATTCCGATACCTCAGGTATTACTGCACCGCGTCTTGAGATTCGTAAGACGATTGTTTCTGACGCTGCTGATTGCCCGACCAGCTTTGACGCTGCGCTTGACGGTCCTGATTCGATCGTCACGGCAATCGGCGCGCAAGTCACCTACTGCTTCTGGGTCGCAAACACTGGCACGACACCGGTCGACGACGTCACGGTCGACGACGCTGAGATTGGCTTCGCTGGTGTCAACCTGGGCACGCTTCAGAGCCAAGAGACTGCGAACGCAGGTTTCGAAACGGTCACCATCACGTCTACGACGGTGAATCCAAACACTGCGACGGTTACTGGTATTGACCCAGGTAATCCTGCTGGGCCGGTCCTGACTGATGAGGATGATGCGGCGTTCACGTTGGGTGTTCCGGCGTTGGAGATTCGTAAGACGATTGTTGCTGATCCGGCTGCTTGTCCGGCCAGCTTTGCTGATGCGCTTGATGGTCCTGACTCGATTGCTTCGGCGATTGGTGAAGAAGTCACGTATTGCTTTTGGGTTCAGAACACCGGCCAAGGCCCTGCTGATGATGTGACTGTTGATGACGCGGAGATTGGTTTCGCTGGTATCAACCTCGGCACGTTGGATGCGGGCGATACAGCGAATGCAGGCTCCGAAACTGTCACGGTGACGGCGGCTACGGTGAATCCGAATACTGCGACGGTTACTGGTATTGACCCAGGTAATCCTGCTGGGCCGGTCCTGACTGATGAGGATGATGCGGCGTTCACGTTGGGTGTTCCGGCGTTGGAGATTCGTAAGACGATTGTTGCTGATCCGG